>ERZ894186.717-NODE-717-length-12275-cov-9.221686_pt1 | contig 12275 bp, 8 predicted proteins | sample MGYA00380280_ERZ894186 | MGnify/ENA primary metagenome ERZ894186 (study PRJEB32331, sample SAMN06328449) | human gut metagenome | biome: human gut microbiome; feature: stool | host: Homo sapiens | collected 2013-02-13 ... | reverse complement strand
TTTTCACCCTTCAATGAGCGGAGTTTCCTGACCACGCATCAGAATCTTCGGTCCGCCATTTCCCTGGATATAACCTTCTGTGATCACTACTTCACCGATATTGTCGTCCTTCGGGATCTCGTACATGATATCCAGCATATACTCTTCCAGGATCGCACGAAGCGCTCTGGCCCCTGTGTGACGCTCCAGCGCTTTACGTGCGATGGCATGAAGGGCTCCGTCCTCAAACTCAAGTTTTACCTCATCCAGAGCCAGAAGTTTCTGGTACTGCTTGAGAATAGCATTCTTCGGCTCCTTAAGAATCTTCACAAGCATGTCCTCTGTCAGTCCGTTCAGTGTAAAGATAATCGGAAGACGTCCGATAAACTCCGGGATCATTCCAAACGCACGGAGATCATCTACGGTAACCTTCTCCAGGACATGTGGATCATTGTCATATTTATCCTTCAGATCTGCATAAAATCCGATGGACGCCTGCTTATTCAGCCTCTCCTTGATGATGTTCTCAAGATCTGGGAACGCACCGCCACAGATAAATAGGATATTTCTTGTATTTACCGTTACCATCGGGACCATTGCGTTCTTGCTGGTGGCACCTACCGGCACCTCAACCTCACTTCCTTCCAGAAGTTTCAGAAGTCCCTGCTGAACAGCCTCACCGCTGACATCTCTTTGGTTGGTATTCTTCTTCTTGGCAATCTTGTCGATCTCATCGATAAAGATAATTCCATGCTCTGCTTTCTCCACGTCATTATCTGCCGCTGCAAGAAGCTTGGATACTACACTCTCGATGTCATCGCCGATATATCCTGCCTCTGTAAGAGATGTGGCATCTGCAATAGCAAGCGGCACCTCAAGAAGTTTGGCAAGCATCTTCACCAGATAAGTCTTACCACAGCCTGTCGGTCCGATCATCAGCATATTGGATTTCTCGATCTCAATATCATCCATGGTATCTGTGGCAACTCTCTTATAATGATTGTATACACCTACAGACATTACCTTCTTGGCATATTCCTGTCCGATCACATATTCATCCAGAGTTGCTTTGATCTTATGTGGTGCAGGAATATCTTTGAGATCGATCACCGGCTTCGGAGTCTCTGATTTTTTCTTGATCTTCTTCGCCTGGTTTCCGGGATTCTGGAAACTGCTGAGATCGATCATGCTCACATTCGGCATGTTAAAAAGATCGGAATAATTTCCATTGTTCATCTGGGTGTTCATAGTATCAAAGCTTTTCTGCATGCAATCCGCACAGATATGTATATGATTAGGAAGGTCGATCATCTTCCCTGCCTGACTCTCCGGTCTGCGACATAAAAAACAGAATTTCTCGTATTTCTGCTCCTGGTCATTGTCTTTATTATTATCAAACTGATCTGCCATAACATTTCCTTTCTGGTTTTTATTATGCATATTATAGCACATAATCCGGCTGTATCAAATTAAGTTTTTATAAACCGGGGAGCTGCATAAGAACATGCAGCTCCCCGGTTTATAAATGGTTATCCTGTATTTTCTTTTATTTGTCAGAAGAGGGTTTGCTTCCGAGGGTCACTTCAACCGTCTGTTCCTTGTACTCTCCGCTGTTCGCTCTGGAGATCACCACTTCGATGGTTTCTCCTGCCTCATAATACTGCAGCTTATCAACAAGGTCATCCTTGCCGCTTACCTTCTGTCCATCCAGCTTCACAATGATATCGCCTTTTTTGATCCCTGCATTATCTGCTGCGCCGCCTTCCGTTACCTCAGTAATAAAAGCACCTGCCGGCATATTATACATCTGGATGGCTTCTGTTGTAAGATCGGCAGCCTTGACTCCCATATATCCTACCTTGGAAGAATCTTCCACCTTATCTCTGGTTTCGCGGTTCATCAGTTCTTCCAGGATCGGCTCTGCCTTGGAGATCGGAATGGCATATCCCATGCCTTCCACCTGACTGTCTGCATACTTGGCCGCATTGATACCGATCACTTCACCGTTCATGTTCAGAAGTGCACCGCCACTGTTTCCGGGATTGATCGCTGCATCAGTCTGGATCAGTCCGCTGGCTTCTCCGTCCTCTGTACCGATGCTTCTGTTAAGGGCACTTATCCATCCGGAGGTAACTGACTGTCCATAGCCCAGTGCATTGCCAATGGCAACCACCTGCTCACCGACTACAAGATCGTCCGAGCTTCCCATCTGTGCGATCTTGATCTCATCCATGGTCTCATCCGGAATATCGGATTTCTCCACTGCCACCACTGCCAGATCATTCTCTTCATCGGTGCCTTTGATCTTGGCAGAAACTGCGTTATCCACATCCGCATCTCCATCGGAGCTGCTTGCCATAGCCTGGGTTTCTTCTTCCGCTCCTACCACATCACTGCCTGCAAAGCACACAGTAAGTGTAGTCGCTCCAGATACCACATGGTTGTTAGTCGCAATGAGAAGCTCGCTGTCATTTTCTCCTACAATAATACCGGAACCACTTCCTGCACTCTGATACTGCCTCGTTCCATATCCGAAAAAGCTTGGGATCTCCTGCACACTGACAGATGTAATGGCAACGATAGAAGACATGGTTGCCTGGGCTACACCGGCCACTGTACCACTCTCTGCCACAATATCCTTCACAGTAGAATCCGCAGAGCTACTGTCAGTACTATCCTCTGTTCCGGTAACTGTTTCTGTCTTTCCGATCGTTGTATTGCTGTCATTTCCTCTGTATTTATCTGCTGCAATATTCACACCCTGAAAAACCACTCCGGCTACCAGCCCAAAGATCACAGCCAGTGCCACCGCAGTGGCTGCTTTCTTTCCAAAGCTGTTGTTGCCTGAAAAATCTCTCTTTTTCCGCGGCTTTTTGGGCGGTATATTTCCACCGGCATAATTACCGGCCTGAGGCTGATGCACCTCATAATGTCCGTATTTTGGTTTCTCCTGCGAAGTGCCTTCACTCTGTCCGGCACCTGCATCGCTGTCCTGTCTGCTCTCCTGCATCCTGCGTCCCTCAGAATAAGGATGCGTCAGCGGTTTCTGTTCTGCCGAAGCATTCTTATCCTCATCCGGCAAGTCTATCCCCCATTTATTCTCTTCACTCATGCCTCTGGTGCTCCCTTCTATGTTATCTGATGCATGTATCTGTTACTGCTCACTCCGTTCTCAGTAACATTTATTTCTCTTATAAAAGACAGTTTAACAGGGAATTGTGTTTAAACTGTGATATCTCTTTTAAAAAACCGTGACCTGCTCTTATTTGTTCTTTTTCCAGTATTGCGGATTCATGGTGCAGAAGCGGATCATTTTTTCAGGGAGCTTTTTGTATCGTTTTCCGAGAAAATATCCGGCGTATTTGGAGACACTTTGCAAAAACAGTCCGGGGATCAGCCATATGTGGCCTGTTTTCAGAAGATATGCCATGCTTTTTTTTACCAGCCGGATGCCCTCACCTTCGGAAGGCACTCCTTCAAAAACCTCCGGATGCTCCGCCTGGGAAACTCCCAGATCAAAATTCCTGTGGAACTGCTGCATACAGGTGTAATTGTGAGAATGATATACACGCGCTTCTGATACATAGGCAACTCCATAGCCTTTTTTTACCATCCAGCCTGCATAGATCATATCTTCATTAAAAATAGCATGCTCCGGAAATCCACCAATCTCATCATAGATCCTGTGATCATAAGCAGCACAGACGTTGGAGCAGAAATATGTTTTGATCCCGTAGGTCTGTACATCTTTTTCCGTTTTCAGACAGGACTGTTCCGGATAATTAAAGGAACGGGTATATTTTTCCAGAAATCTGCAGTCCTTTTTTGGAAGCTGACGCGCATAAGCGGCTCCTGCCTGTGGATTCTCTGCAAGAGCTCCTACCAGTGCTCCGATCAGTTCCCTGTCTGCCGGCATTGCATCCTGTGTCATAAATACAAGGATCTCCGCATCCGAAAGCTCTGCCGCCTGCCTTCTGGTACCGCCATGGTCAAATTCTTCTTTTGTAAGATGCCGGACTTCCACAAGCGGATATTCCTGTTCCCAGGTCTCTTTCCAGAATTTCTTTTCTGTATTCATGACAAGGATCTTATTGATAGGATATTTCTGTGCGCTGAGTCTTTCCAGCAGTTTTTCAAATTCTTCTCCCGGACGGTATGTCGGGATGATCACGTCTGTTTTTAATGTTTTCATATTTGTCTCCTGTCCAGAAAGGACCACCCGTTACTGGATGGTCCCTTCTGCTGGTTGCTTATTTTGATGTTTTATTCATTCTCCGAATAATCTTCTCCGTCGGTATAATCGTTATAATCCGTATCGGAATCGCCTCCGGAATAGTCCGTATCTGTGCTGTAATCGTCTCCGGAATAATCCGTATCTGTGCTGTAATCGTCTCCGGAGTAATCCGAATCATAATCTGTGTCTGTGCTGTAATCAGCATCATCACTTGTGTCCGTACTGCTGTAATCTGTGGATGTATCTCCCTGCCACGTATACGAATCATCCGTTGCGTCATTCGGTGTATCTGTCACCGCAGGTGCAGTGTCCTGCACGTCGCCTCCGCCTGCGATATTTGTAATCTGGGCACTTCTGTTGAGTACATCCTGCGTCGGAGTGTAACTGGTGTCTCCATACAGAAACTGATGCATCTTCAGAACATTGGATTCCAGTGTGGTAGGTACGATAACGCTGCCCTTTACCTGGGCAAATTTATAATCGTTGGGGAAGCCTGTAGTTTCATCAATACTGTAGCCGATCATAGCCGGGATCATCTTCAGGATCTCTGTTTTGGAAACAGAAGTTTTTACCATCGGGAATACCTGATCCATAATATCAAAGATAGTGGAAAGTCCTGCCTTTTTCGCCTTATCTACGATCATCTGGATCACTCGTCTCTGTCTCTCGGTACGTCCCATATCAAGACTTGCAGTATAACGGATACGGCAGTAGGAGGTAGCCTGTACACCATTAAGATGATAGGTATCTACGATTGCTTCCTCATCCTCCGGCTTCGGATCCGGCAGTTCGATCGGTGTGTAGCTCTTTCCGGTTTCCTCTGATGTCTCCACACAGTAATTGTTCATATGAACGATCTCCGCATAGGAAAGAGGGATGTCCAATCCTCCGAGACAGTCTACCACAGTTACCAGCGCATTAAAATCAATGGCAACATAATCTGTGATATTCAGATCCAGATTCGTATTCAGCATGGAAACCGCGTTGGTCGGTCCGCCAAATGCATATGCCGAATTGGCTTTGGAATAGGTATCATCCTTTACATTGAGAAGGGTATCTCTATAGACAGACACAAGTTTGACTGCCTTCGTATCATTGTTGATACTCGCAATGATGATGGTATCACTGTTCTCTGTATTCAGCTTCTCATTCTTGCTTCTGTGGTCCAGTCCGAACAGTGCATAGGTGGTATATCCCGTCATCTGCGGTGCCTGATCATTGGTTACAATATCCTGGTCTGCAAGATCTGTTTCCTGGATGTCGATCTTATCCAGTTTGGCTGAGATCTGACCATAAACGAACAGACCTCCGATAAACAGGAGCAGTACGACGATCTCCAGGATAAATAAAATCTTCTTGCTTTTTTTCCGAGGTTTTGACATCTTTTCCTTTTCCCCTTTTTAGTATGCGTTCTTATTAATAAATCCTTTGAATATGGTAAGAAACATGATCTTTATATCAAATCCCACAGACCAGTTTTCGATATAATACAGATCACACTCTATCCTTTTTCTGATAGAAGTATCTCCACGATAGCCATTTACCTGTGCCCACCCGGTAAGACCCGGCCGCACCTGATGCTTGACCATATAACGTGGTATCTCCTCCCTAAACTTTTCTACAAAAAACGGCCGCTCCGGTCTTGGTCCCACAAGACTCATCTCACCCTTCAGAATGTTAAAAAGCTGTGGAAGCTCATCCAGACTGGTATGACGCATAAATTTACCGATTCCGGTAACTCTTGGATCGTTCTTTACTGTCCACGCCTTTTTTTCTTCTGATTCTTTCTGGATCTCCATGGAACGGAATTTATACATCCGGAAAGTCTGATTATGAAGCCCGACACGTTCCTGCTTATAGATCAGCGGTCCCGGCGAAGTCAGCTTGATCAACATACACAACACCAGCATCACTGGTGAGGACACAATGATCGCAACGATCGCGCCTGCAATATCCATAGATCTCTTGATCAGTGCATTAAACGTGTTGCTCAGGGGCACATACCGGATATTGATCACCGGAAGCCCGAGAATATCTTCTGTATATGGTTTGGTCGGAATAATATTATTATAATCCGGAATAAATTTCGTGTGCACACCGGATTTCTCACAGAGTGCAACGATCTCTTCCAGACGATAATACTCACTTAAGCCCAGGGTAATGGCTATCTCATCCAGACGACTGGATGGAAGGATGATCATCAGATTGGCGATTCGACCGATCACCTTAACGCCCTTATAAGTAGTGCCTGCCGGCACATTGTCATCCAGTATGCCCCTGATCACGTATCCCCATTGCGGATTCTGCAGGATCCTGTCTACATATTCCTCGGCAGCACGGCTGTATCCTACCAGCAGCACCTGTTTCTGGTTCATTCCTTTTTTGCGCATATCCCGGAGAATGTAAAATATGACCATACGCACAAACCATTCCAGGACGATATTGATCACACAGAAAGAAACCAGAGTAAGACGGGAATAGTCCAGCTCTTTAAAATTGTAAAGTGCAAACATGATGATAAGGAGCCCTAACGCATTTGCCTTCACAATTCCGGCAAGTACGAGACGACGCCCCTGCATTCGCATCGGTGTATAAAGATCAAAGGCCTGATAAAGAAGTAAATATCCCGGAATAATGAATATCAGCATAAACATATATTCCTGGACGGTCTTGGACTGGACCGCCGAATGTTCAAAAATTCCCTGAAAACGGATCAACCAGGCCAGGGCATAGGAGGCCGCGATCACAAATACATCGATCAGCATATGGAGACGACTGAAATTTTTCTGGTTGTCTTTAATCAATTTCCGCCACCTCATTTAAGTTCATTGCTTTTATCTTATAATAGATGAAACTCAAAAGCAATAAAATCTTCCCTCCGAAATATAAAAATTCTGTGAAAATATGATGTCTTAACCGGCAAAACGCCTAAAAATGTTGATCCAGAGTTCAAACTGGAGCTGTATATAACGCGGAAGATTCCTCATGGAAAATCTGACTTTTTTGTTTTTGCGGCTGATCTGAAAGCCGTTTTTGATGCCTGCAAGGTACTCACGTCCGAATCCCTTGGACGCAAAAAACAGGATCTTCGCACCGAATCCCACCAGAAAAAACGGAAGGTTCAGCACGATCTGGAGAAACGGCATATTCTTATAGATAAGATAAATATTGTTTCTGGAAGAATACCGGATCTTAAACTGATTATATCTGGAGCCGCTGGTGCCGCTTCCTACATGATAAACCTTCGCTTTTGGAGCATACCAGTTCTGATAACCGCAGATCCTGGCACGATAGCCGATATCCAGATCCTCCAGATAAGCAAAATGCTCCTCATCAAAATCTCCGATCCTGTCAATAAATTTCTTCCGGTAGATCGCAGCTCCCGCACAGGTGGAAAAAATCTTCTGCTCTCGGTCATAATGGCTGATATCCTTGCCTTTTCCCCTGGCAAAAGCCCAGCCAAGGGCACAGTAATAATTTCCGGCATCATCCATCTTGTCCCTGTCATGAAGCTGGATCATCCTTGCCTGACAGGAAAATGCCTTCTTATGTCTGCGCAGGGCAGCAACCATCTCCTCCAGGAAATCCGGTTCCGCTTCCGTATCATTGTTCAGAAGTAGCACATATGGGGAACGTGCCGCATGGATCCCTTCATTAACGGCTCTGCTGAAGCCGTAATTCTCCGGAAGCTGTATCATGTGTACCCATGGATATTCCGCCGAAACAAACGCACAGCTGCCATCAGTGGAACCATTATCCACTAGTATAACCTCAAAATTACGGATAGTCTGTCTTTCAAGACTGGAAAGAACACCATCCAGATATGCCATTCCGTTAAAGTTTGGTATGACTACTGATACTTCCTGCATTGCTTTATCCCTTCTTCTTTCCCATTCCCGGAAGGGGCTTCAGGGAATAATTCCATTTGGTTAAAGAAAGATTTTTGTTATAGTATGGATCTCCTTTTTTCAGGATATCCAGCCAGTGACAGCGCATGTATTCGATCTCCGTCTGGAAACGGCGGACCTTTTCCTCGCTGTCCTCAGTGCCTCTTGACTTGGATTCGTAATGATAGAGCTTCACATACGGATCATAGACGATCAGATGGCCGTGGCTTCGCACCTTCAGACAGAGATCCACATCATTAAACGCAACTGCAAGCTCTTCCGTAAAGCCTCCTGCCTCCAGAAAAACTTCCTTCTTCATCATCATACATGCTGCAGTCACACAGCTCATATCCTGCAAAAGAGAGGCCTTATGGAGATATCCAGTACGCTCTGCCGGCATATTCACAAACATGTTCCCGGCAATTCCGCCCATTCCCACCACGCAGCCTGCATGCTGAATGGTGTTATCCGGATAGATCAGCTTGACGCCAACTGCACCTGTTTCCTTACGCTGGCACACGCTCAGCATCTCTGACATCCAGTCCGGATCGATGACCTTTACGTCATTATTCAGAAAAAGCAGGTAATCTCCTTTGGCATGGCGCACCCCGAAATTGTTGATGGCAGAATAGTTGAAGCCTTTTTTCCAGCGGATCAGATGGACCCTGGGATCCTCCGAAAGCTTTCTGTAATACCGGAAGATCTCTTCGGAGCTGCTGTTATTCTCCACAATGATGATCTCGTAATTTTTGTAGGCATTTTTTTCAAAAATGGATTCCACGCAGGCCTGAAGCGTTTCTTTCTCCTCACGGTTCGGAATGATAACAGAAACCAGAGGTTCTCCCTGCACCGGATACTTCACACGGTAAAATCCAAAATCCGGAGTATGCTCCACGGTTCCCGGAGTTCCGGTCCGTTTGAGATTCCCCTCAATGGCACGTCTGCCGGCTTCAAAAGCATACATCTTGCTTGCCGGATTATCTGCTGTGGAGGATTTGTGGGTCCTCCAGTGATAAAGGATCTCAGGTACATGGACCACTTCCCTGGCCTGCTCCACACAGCGGAAAATGAAATCATAATCCTGGGCGCCGTCAAATTCCCGGCGGAATCCGCCCACTGTCTGCACTACGGAACGTCTTACCACCAGAAAATGGCAGATATAATTATTGGATCTTAAAAGATCCAGGTTAAAGTCCGGTTTCAGATGGGGCTGAAAATGTTCAGAAAGATCTGTCGTGACCTTATCCTCATCTGTATAGATCACATCCGCCTCCGGATGCTCCTCCAGTGCCGCCGCGATCTCATACAATGCATTAGGTGCCAGCAGATCATCATGATCCAGAAGTGCGATAAAATCACCCTCTGCCATGGCAAAAGCCGCGTTTGTATTTTCTGCAATGCCAAGATTCTCTTTCAGATCCTGATAGCGGATCCTCCTGTCCATCTCTGCATAGGATCTCAGCACAGTCTGCATGTCCGGATCCTCCGGGCTTCCGTTTGTCAGACACAGCTCCCAGTTCTCATATGTCTGTGCAAGGAGAGAGTCCAGCATCTGTCTTAAAAAACGCTCCGGTGTCAGATATGCAGGTACCACAATGCTGATCAACGGCCCATCCGGAAATTTGCGTTTCCGCTGCTTCTCCAGTGTTTCCTCGTCAGGTCTGTATGCCTCATACCATGGTCCGTAAGGAACCTCTTCCGGTTCAAAACGCTCATGAAGCCGGATCCAGAACTCTTTCAGGCCATAATGCTTCAGGTATCTTAAGCCCTTCTGTACTGTATAGGGGGAAAGCTTCTTTATAAGTCTGTCCCATTGGATTTTTCCTGTAGAATCATCTTTACTCATATATTATCTCCGTATTACTCAGTTTGATGAACATATTTTACCATTCCATCATTTTTTTTGCAAGGAAGAGAGGAAATGTGTTATACTGAGCTTACGTATGTATTGCTTACATAAGAATTATTTTTTATACAGGAGTACCATTTATCATGAAAAAATCAAGAATAACCACAGCGCTTCTGGCTATTGGGATCTCCGCTTCCATGGTGTTCCAGACTCCAGTTTTCGCCACAGAAGAAACCGCTGTTGCTGTATCCTCCGGTGTTACCACCAATGGGATCAGCGGATGGCCTCAGGGGCCTGAGATCACTTCCGCATCTGCCGTGATCATGGAAGATACTTCCGATACGATCCTCTATGCCAAGGATATGGACACCACGCTTTCTCCGGCCGGCGCAGTTAAGATCATGACCTGTCTTCTGGCACTGGAGAACAGCCAGCTTGACGATCAGGTTACCATGACCGAAACCGGTGTATCCGGTGTTACAGACGGAGGCGCTCATATTTCCTCACAGCTCGGAGAGGTATTTACCATGGAGCAGTGCCTTTACGCTCTGATGCTGGCCTCTGCCAATGACATTGCTCTCCAGGTCGCAGAACAGATCGGCGGATCTGTGGATGCCTTTGTCCAGAAAATGAACGACCGTGCCAAGGAGCTGGGATGTACCAATACGGTATTCACCAATCCTACCGGTCTCCCGGATGACAACCAGCATACCACAGCACATGATCTGGCTCTGATCATGCAGGCGGCTATCCGTAATGACAGCTTCCGCACCATCTCCGGAGCCACCTCCTATACGATCCCGGCTACCAATGTTTCCGGCGGTACCCGTAACCTGACAAGCTCTTTTACCATGACAGATCCTGCATCCGCTTCCTATTATGAAGGATGTATCGGCGGTCGTGAAAGTACCACCACTGCTTCCGGAAGCGTTCTTGTCACAGCTGCACAGCGAAACGGTACTACTCTGATCGCAGTAGTCATGAACGGAGCGACCGGTCAGACAGCCACCGAAGCAATCTCACTTCTGGATTACGGTTTTTCCAATTTCCAGCTTCTGGATCTCAGCGAGGATGATTTTCACATCCTGTCCGGCGGCACTGTAATGGTTCCATCCGGTGCGACCGCAGACGACCTGACTACGGAAGATACGGAATCTGATGGTCAGATCTTACGCACCTATTCCTTTGGCGGAACTCAGGTGGGAACTGCAGTTGTCGAGGATTCCTCCCAGGAAAGCTCTTCCGATGTACTGGAAAATGATGAAAACATGGATTCTGCAAAAGCTTATTCCGAATCCAGATCCCAGATCCCGTATTTTGCCATTGGCGGTGTGGGCATCCTGCTCCTTATCCTTCTGCTGTGGCGCATGATCCGGATCATCCGTTCCTGATCTTGGTTCCCAGGCGGATATACTTCAGAATCAAAAAATCCCTCCTATGTACCGGTCATATCCGGATACATAGAAGGGATTTTTTTCTGCCATCTCTCCATCTGGGTGTCAGCCATAAAACGGAACTACCAGGAAGATATAGCATAAAAACGGAGAAGCAGCCAGAAGTGCTGTCAGGACCCGGTATATCCACATTCTGATATTTTCCTTTTTTACAAAACGCTCAAGCAGACGATTCCAGCCGGCTGTCACAAAATACATGGCCGGATACAGTGCCGGCATGATATAACGTCCCTGTGCCTGGTTGTCACTATAATATACATAATACATAAACAGACCCACAGGGATCAGGATCAGAAGGATCAGCAGCAGATGAAAGATCCCTTTTCTGTCCCATTTATCGTACACGGTTATTGTTTTTATCTTCAGCTTTTCACTTCCTGCTGCTTTTCGTTCTTTTACCACAGTACGTTTCTTCGGATAAAATATTCCCAGCATGGTCAAAATACCGATCCCACCCATTCCAAAGAACAGGAAATATGCCTTGCTCACACTATAAGGCATATAGATCTGCATCAGGCCAAAGGTTCCGATAAAGCTTACCAGAACTGTCAGCAGCCAGTTATGCTGCCAGCCCGGGTCCTGATACAGAAGGATATCCTTCCATGACCAGTTCAGCTTCTCCGGTGTAGGGTATCTGGACGGTCTGTAATCAACAGCCGCATATTTTTCCGCACACTGTGCACAGGCTTTTCTTCCGATAAGATCTCCGTCATAGAGAACGGCATTTCGTATAAACCACCAGCCGCATAAGGCAAAGGTTACTGCCGCGATCACGATCCCTCTCCGGAGCAGAAATGCAACTCTCTGTTTTACCGGCTCTTCCCTGCACAGAAGGACTGTCAGGCAGAAAAACAGGAAGCTGCATAAGATCC
>ERZ894186.708-NODE-708-length-12470-cov-10.822231_pt1 | contig 12470 bp, 10 predicted proteins | sample MGYA00380280_ERZ894186 | MGnify/ENA primary metagenome ERZ894186 (study PRJEB32331, sample SAMN06328449) | human gut metagenome | biome: human gut microbiome; feature: stool | host: Homo sapiens | collected 2013-02-13 ... | reverse complement strand
TTGCTGGGCCGCCGCGGCAAGGAGCCGACGATCTGTAAGATCCCCCGCGGCGCGGTGCTGTTTGTGCTGGGCTGTATGGCCTGCGCGGCAGCGTTTCTGGCGTATGTGCTGCCCGGCATGGGGCTTACCGCGTTTTTGCAGCGCGTCAGCCTGATCCTGAACGACCCGCAGTATGATTTTACCACAAGCCAGCGGCTGGCCCTGTTGGCAAGCCAGGCACTGAACACCGCCAAATTCCTGGCAAAGCCGCTGGCCGCCAGCGTGGTGCTTTGCCTGCTGTGGTGGGCCAAAACCCACCAAAAACGGGATTGGATCGGCCTTGCCCTGAACCTTTGGGCCATTCTGGCGGCTCTGCTCTGCGTGGTGCGCGCTGTGGCGGACTCCAGCTCCGATGAGCGCTATTTTATGCCGGCGTTGGTGCTGGCGGCGGTCTGGGCGTTCCGCAAGGGGCGCGGCACAGCGCGGGAGCCGCTGTTCTGGCTGGGCTTTCTGCCGGGCATGGCGGCGTATGCGTTCATTCTGCGCTCTACGCTGCTGGGCTTTTCGGCTACCTTTATGTATCTGACCTGGCCTGCGCTCTGCGGCTGCTTTGCCATGTTGGCGTGCAGGCAGGTGGAGCCGGAGCAGGGAAAACTGCCCCAGGGCCAGTGTGTGCTGGCGGCGCTGCTGGTATTTTTGCTGGTGTGCCGGTTCTGGTGCGTTCTGGTAACGGGTTGGAAGCCTGCCAATGTGGCAACAGCCAACCTGAAGCAGATCACCGCAGGCCCCGCCGCAGGGACCTGGGCGGACGAAAAAGCCGCCGATATGCAGATGGCCCTGTACGAAGCGCTGGAACCCTTTGCGGGCAAGCAGGTGCTGCAGGCTATTGGCGAGCAGCACGGCCTTGGCTTTATGATGGCGGGAGGAACCTTGACCATCGGTCAGGCGTCCGTCATCTCCGGTACCGACAGCGATCCGCGGTTCATCCAGTATTATGAGGAACTGCCCGAGAAGCGTCCCGATGTGATTCTGTATGATGAAGCCGAAGTGCGCGATATGGCCGCGTTCCATGCCTGGATCGAAGAAAACTTTACCATCACCGCCCGCTACCCCGTCACCCACGGCACCGCCCACCTGCAAGTGCTGGTAGTTGATTGAGTTTTCCACAAGCACAGGAAAAAATGTGGAAAACCTGCGGGTGTGTAGAACACATTTCCAACGGCTTTGTAGGAAACGGTCTCGACCGTTCCCCACAGCGCAAAACCGCAGGCCCGCCCTAATTCAATCTTCGCTCCTTCCAATTTGACCCACCGCCCCAAATATAGTATTCTATAATCAATCAAAATATCTTGTTCAGGAGGCTTGCCCTATGCCGGAACGCTTTCTTGTTTTTATCCCTGCCTATAACTGTGAAAAACAGGTGCCCCGTGTGCTGAACCAGCTGCTGGACTGTCAGGTGGCCGCTATGGTCACCGAGTGCATCGTGGTCAATAACCGCTCCACCGACGGCACCGAAGCCGCCGTGCAAAGCTGGATGCAGGCCCACCCGCAGGCCCCGGTCCGCCTGCTGCGCAATGACCAGAACTATGGCCTGGGCGGCAGCCATAAAGTGGCATTCCAGTACGCCGTTCAGCATAACTTCGACTACCTGATTGTGCTGCATGGCGACGACCAGGGCGATATCCGCGATGTGCTGCCCCTGGTACACAGCGGCCGCCACCGCAAGTATGATTGCTGCCTTGGCTCCCGTTTTATGCCGGAAAGCCGCATCAAGGGCTACAGCACTCTGCGTGTGGTGGGCAACTATGGCTTTAACTGGCTGTTCAGCCTGGTGGCCGGGCACAAGATCACCGACCTGGGCAGCGGCCTGAACCTGTACGCAGTGCCACCGCTGGCAAACGGTTATTATAAAAAATTTCCGGATACGTTGTATTTTAATGACTGCATGATCCTGGCCCTCTGCCACCTCAAGCAAAAAGTCCTTTTCTTCCCCATCAGCTGGCGGGAGGAAGACCAGGTATCCAACAACAAACTGACCAGCTTTGGCGTGAGCCTGCTCAAACTGTGCGGGCGCTACCTGAAAAACAAAAACGAGTTTGTGACCCGCGAATGGCGGGAAAAACCAATCGAAGAATATACAAGCACCATCATTGCTTCCAATCTGTAAAGGGGGATGTTGATTATGAAGGTTCTGGTAACGGGTGCTGCCGGGTTTATCGGCGGCCAGCTTATGCATGCATTGTGGAAAAACGGCCATACCGCCATTGGTGTGGATAACTACAGCTATGGCAGCGCCGATAACCTGCATTTTGACGACCATGATTTTTCCGCTGATGTCATCAAGATGGATATCCGCGATAAAGAGGGCATGAAAGCCCTGTTTGAGCAGGAAAAGTTTGATATCGTCTATAACATTGCGGGCATTGCTCCCCTGCCGGACTGCCAGAGCGACCCGGTGGAGGCCGTCAGCGTCAACACGTTGGGCCTTGTCAACGTGCTGGAAAACGCCCGCCGCACCGGCGTTAAGCATGTCATTCAGGCATCCACCAACGCGATGTACGAGAATGAAACCGAGTTCCCGACCGTAGAATCCAAGTTCAACCCGCCCACGCTGATCTATCCCAACACCAAATACTGCGGCGAGCGGTTCTGCCAGAGCTTTGCCGATACCTACGGCATGAACATCACCTGCCTGCGCTTTGCCAACGTTTACGGCCCGCACATTGACTGCCTGCGCAAGCAGCCGCCGTTTGTGGGCTATATGATCCGCGAGCTGTACTATGACCGTGTGCCGGAGTTCCACTCTGACGGCAACCAGCGCCGCGATTATATCTATGTGGATGACCTTATCGACCTGGCCATGCGCGTGTGGGATCAGCCGGGCTTTGATGCCGTCAACGTTTCCAGCAACAAGAACTACTCCGTCCGCGAACTGTACGCCACGGCCTGCGAGCTGATGGGCAAGCAGATCGAAGCCAAATACTGCCCGTCCAGCCATTACTGGGCCAAGTACCCGGAGCTGTACGGCGGCGCTTACGGCATCAAGCCGGAAATTCTGGACCACGAGGTCAATAAGTATTCCCTGTGCGATAACACCCACGCCAAAGAGTGCTATGGCTGGGAACCGAAGATCGACATCCGCGAGGGCCTGCGCCGCGTGATCGAGAACGAGTGCGCCATGCTGGCTGCCCGCGATGCGAAAGGGGAATAACATGGCAAAGCTGCACCTTGTAATGCCGATGGCCGGGCGCGGCAGCCGCTTTTTTGAAAACGGCTTTGTGATGCCCAAGCCCCTGATCGAGATCAACGACCGCCCGTTTTTCTATTGGGCAACCCAGAGCATTGCCAAATTTGTGGACTGTGCCGATATCACCTTTGTGGTGCTGGAGGAGCATATCCGCGACCATGCCATTGACCGGGAAATCAAAACCTATTACCCCGATGCCAAAATCGTAGCCCTGCCCGAAGTGACGGAGGGCGCTGCCATCACCGCCCTGCGCGGGGCGGAAAGCCTGCCGGACGATGAGCCGCTGCTCTTTAATGACTGCGACCACCTGTTCCTCTGCAAGCCGTTCAATGAGTTTTGCAAGGCGGGCGATTTTGCCAACGGCCCGGACGGCGCACTGCTGACCTTTGCCAGCGACTCCCCGGCCTACAGCTACCTGCAATATGGGGCCGACGGCAGGGTGTGCCACACGGTGGAAAAGCAGGTCGTCAGCCATGATGCCATCTGCGGGGCGTATTACTTCAAAAATAAGCAGCTCTATGCTTCCGCCTGTGCAGAGTACCTGCACCACTGCGATTATAAAGAATTTTTTGTTTCCGGCATTTACAACGTGCTGGCCGCCCGCGGGGCGGACCTGCGCGGATTTGCAACTGATCTGCACCTGCCCTTTGGCACCCCGGCGGAGTATGCCCAGGCGGAACAGGAAGCCAACAAGGCCACGTTTGAAATGCTGATGTAAAATACCCCAATAAACTAACGGATTCAGGTGACCGCCGATGCAACCTTTCGGAACCATTTTATTATTGCTGCTTTCCTCCGCGGCATTGGTGCTGCTGGGGCATGTGTTCCGCCTGCTCCGGTGGGAACAGTTCATCCGCATTTATGAATACCCCCAGCGCCGCAGCCTGCTGCGCGCCATGGCCGGGGGCTACGCCGTCAACTTTCTGCTGCCGTTCCATGTGGGCGATTTTCTGCGCGCCGCTCTGGCTGGCCGCAAAATGAAAACCGGAACAGGCTTTGCTTTTGCCACTGTCATCATGGATCGCTTTCTGGATGTGTGGGTGGTGGCGCTGCTGTTCGGCGGGTTCCGGCTGGCCGGGCTGGGCGGCGCTGCGGTTTTGGGCGCAGCGCGGTATTATCTGGTTTTTGCGCTGCTGCTGGCCGCCGCCCTGGTGCTGGTGGTGCTGCTGCGGGACCTGCTCAAGCGGTGCTGCCTGGCCGTGTGCAGCATTTTCAATGATACCATCAAGCTGGACGGCCTTGTGTTCTGCTGGAGTCTCATCAATACCTTCAAGGATCTGCGCCGCGTCAACCTGTGGCGGCTGCTGCTCAATACGGTTCTCATGTGGGGGGCCTACCTTGCTTCTTATGCGGTGCTGGGGCAGGCAATCATTGCCTGCGGCGGCGCTGGCGGCAGCTTTGGCTTGGTGGAAGTGTTCAACATGCTGTTCGGCGTCAAGAGCGTGGATGTGACCAGCCTTGGCGTGGCGGGCTCCCTCGGTTTGAGTGATGCCGCCCGTTGGCTGGTGATCGCCTGGTTCCTGCTGCCGCTGGCGGTTATGTTTGCGGCACCTCTTTTGCCGGAACATCTGCGCGCCGCCCTGAACGGTGCAGCGGAGCCGATCGCCAACCGGGAAGCCGGGCAGGAAAACTACCTGAACCTGCTGCCCCAGGTGGACCCGCGGGACCGCGGCGCATTCCTCAACCAGTATTTCAGCCTGCAGAACAAAGCCTATGTGGCCAAGTTCATTGAGATCAACCAGAACATTACCATTTTGCAGGATTATTCCGCCGGTTCCAACGCAACTACCATGCTGTGTACCGATGGTGCCGCGACCTTTTACCGCAAATACGCCTTTGGCGCGGACGGTGCCAAACTGGCCGAACAGCTGGCTTGGCTGCGCCGCAATGCCGCCCGCCTGCCGCTGTGCGAAATTCTGCGCGAGGGCACCGGCGAAGGCTACTGCTGGTATGATATGACCTATTCCGGCAGCGCGGTGGGGCTGTTCCGCTATATCCATTCCAACCCGCCGGGAAAAAGCGCAGCCATCCTGCGCAGTGTGCTGCGGGCACTGGATGAACAGCTCTACCGCCCCACAGCCCGCCCGGCGGATCCCGAAAAAATAGAGGAATACCTGAACAAAAAGATGGATGCCAATCTGGAAAAGATCCGGGACGCCCGCATCCTGAAAGAACTGTGGAACTATGACCGCATCTGGATCAATGGCCGCAGCTACCGCAACCTGAAAGAGCTGGGCCGCCTGTTTGACCACAATGCGCTGCGTACCCTGTTTGCCGCAGACCCCGTGGCGGATATCCACGGCGATCTGACGGTGGAAAACATCATCTGCCGCACCGATGTGGAGAACCCCGATAAAGCGTGGTACATCATTGACCCCAACACCGGCAACCTGCACGACAGCCCCTACCTGGATTACGGCAAACTGCTGCAAAGCCTGCACGGCGGCTATGAGTTCATGATGATGACCCCGCGCTGCACTGTGCAGGAAAACCACATTGACTTCCAGCTGACCCGCTCCGCCGCCTATGATACGCTGTTTGAAGCGGTCTGCGATGACCTGCGTGCCCGCTGCGGCGCGGCAGGGCTGCACAGTATCCTGGCGCACGAGCTCATCCACTGGCTGCGCCTGATGCCCTACAAGCTCAACAAAGATAAAAAGCGTGCCCCCATGTTCTATGCTGGGCTTGTCATGGTGGCCAACGACCTAAACACATGGGAAAACGAGGGAAAGTTTGATGAAAAAGCAAGGACTGATCGCCGTTGATCTGGACGGCACATTGATTGATACGGTTGCCGTCAACGCTGAAAGCTACCGCCGTGCGCTGGAGTCGTTCGGCTTTACGTTGGATTATGATTACTATGCCGCTTACTGCAACGGCAGGCATTACCGCGCCTTTTTGCAGCCGCTGATGGGCGGCAACCCCTCTGCCGAGGATGTGGAGCGGGTGCATGACCTGAAAAAGCAGTATTACGCCGCCAACATGGACATAGCCCGCAAAAACGAGGCACTGTTTGTCATCTTGGAAGCTCTGCGCCCCACCCATTACCTGGCCGTGATTACCACAGGAAGCCGCCAGAACGCAACGGAAATGCTGGACCACTTTCACTGCACTGACTGGTTTGACCTGATCCTGACCCAGGAAGATGTGGTCAACAATAAGCCGGACCCGGAGGGCTACCTGAAAGCCATGGCTCACTTTGGCGTGGACGCCGCCCATACCATGATCTTTGAGGACAGCGCCACCGGCCTTGCCGCCGCCCGCGCCACCGGAGCCAGCGTGTTTGCGTGCAATCAGTTCTGACTCGTTTGAGCATTTAATTTACAAGACCTCCTATCGTATCAGCTACAGCTGTGAAATGATACGATGGGAGGTCTTTTCTTTCACGCAAGGATGATTGAAATTGATAATGTAATGCATTATAATGAAGAAAAAGCAGAATGTAACACGCGAAAGGAGGAAAATTATTATGACCGAAAATAACTATTCGATTTTTGACGATGTAACAATGCCGGAATATCTCAAGGATAAGAATTTACCAGGACACTACTATTACCTTCTCAAATACGTAGGAAAGACAGGACAAACACTAGAACTAATAGAGGAAGCTATCAATGCCGAAGAAGAAGGGAAAAGGCCGATCCTTAAAGTGGCATCAAAAAAATTGTTGACAGCAGAACTTTGTCTTGTGGCAGTTCAAAAAAATAGTAGAAACATGGAATTTGTTCCACAAAAACTTCGAAACAGCGAAATGTATGATGTTGCAGTTCAAAAGAATGGAGATTTGATACGATTTGTCCCTGAAGAGTTGCAAACAGAAGAAATGTGCTTGCTTGCCCTGAAAACAAGTGTGGAGGGAATGGCAGTAACATATATCCCGCAATCGGTTCGGAAGAAAAGAAAAGCCCCAAAATGGTATGAACTCGCTGTACAATATAATGGGTTAGCACTTAACTATGTCCCTAATAAGTATATGACACAAGAGATGATTAAAGCTGCTATTCAGGCTTCGAAAGAAGGTAGAGGAAGCGAAGGAGAGTCTGTATGGCCTATTACATATGTACCCAAAAAGTTTAGAACAGAGGAAATTTTGTTGTTATCACTTCAACAAAATTGTAAAAGTATTAAAGGATTCGCCCCAAAAGATATTACGCCAGGACTAATTGCGCACTACCTGGAAAGCGAAAATGCGAAAGGAGATATTATACGATACATTCCGAGCTATGCGTTAAAAGAACGTGTGCTAAATTCAATTCGGAAAGAAATCAAAGATCATGGTTATGGGGAAAAACTGGTATTTGGGCAACAAAATGATGAAAAAAGATTAGAAACTATAAAAGTGTTACCATCACATAATAGCCCACTGGTTTATAGTGGAAATGAAAGAAAATTGAGGATAAGGAGTAAAACAAAAGAACTTATTGCAGAAACAGTTACAAATAAACTTGCACCAGAAATTAAAAAGAAAGTAGAAACGAATGTTTATTACATTTCAGATATCCATATCGAACACAATCTTGATGTGGTAGGTAAGACATATAGCGAAATAAAGACAATAATAGACGATTTTGTGAAAAGGTTTGTTTGTGAACATACACCGGAAGATATTCTTTTAGTTGGTGGTGACGTTTCATGTTTTATAAGTCTCAACAAAATGTTTTATCAATCGTTGCAGTACTATTGGAAAGGCGCTATTATTTGTGTTTTGGGAAATCACGATGTTTGGAATTATGAGGACAAAAAGCAAAATAGAGAAGAGCACCTATCAATAGAGGCGGTTGCAAAACAAATTGAGCAAAGCTTCGAAGAAAGCCTTTTCTCGAATACAAGAATTCTCCTTGAAAATGCACTTTATCTGAAACTTCAAGACAGTGCATGGGGAGCAAGTTGGAATACGAAGGGAACTCGTTTATCAGAAGAACAAATTATAGAGGCTAGTGTGGATGAGTTGAAAGCTTAATTCAAAAAAGCTTCAGTCGTTGTACTTGGAGGCCTTGGATTTTCTGGAAAGAATGAGACTTTCAATGCAAGCAATGGCATTTATAACTATGCATTAACACGGCCAGAGGACATAGAGCGTTCATCTCGTTTTGAAAAAATTTATAATAAGATGAAACAGTGTGCTGCTGATGTTCCAGTTATTGTATTGACACATACACCGATGCATGATTGGTCAGGACAACAATATCATCCGGGATGGATTTATATTAGTGGACATACCCATCAGAATTTTAGATCGCTTGATTGGAATGGAGCGATTCGGCTGGAAGATAACCAGCTGGGATACCAGGCTAAAGATGTTAAACTTAAGAAATTTGTCTTAAATCATGAAACTTATGATCCATTAGTTGAGCTTCCAGATGGTATTCATACAATCTCAAAGGTTGAGTATCTGGACTATAACCAGGCACATAAGATTGTGATTCCAAGATTTGGTCATAATGGAGAAATTATAGCGCTTAAGAAAAATCTGTGGTATATGTTTCTACTTCGCAAGAATGGCTACCTGTACATTCTAGATGGAGCAAAAACGAGAGTTGTACATAAAGATATAAGATTTTATTATGATAACCTTGAAGGATATTGTAAATGCATAATGAAAATTTTTGGGCCGTTCTGCCAGTATGAACAACAAATCGCTGAACTTGTGAAGCAGACAGGCGGAGCGGGAAAGATTCATGGATGTATTATCGATTTTGATTTTTATAACCATGTATTTGTTAATCCACTTGATGGAAGTCTCGTACCTTATATTGCGCTTAGTAAAACATATAAATCTGTATATACCAATTTTATGGAACTTAGAAATAACCCGCAGTTTGGTTCTAGTGCATTAGGACTATCGGAAAAAGGGGGTGAACCACTTACTGCCATAGAACTCACGGCGGTAAACAAACTCGAACAGTATAAATGTAAAAGTGAACCAGCAGGGGATTCTATTGTATACGATACAACGATTTATAAATATTCAGGTATTGTTAAAAGCATACAATACATAATAGATAAGCACATCGTCAGAGTTTGGCGTGACGAGTTTTTGAAGTATACAGGGGCAGATTCCCTGAAAGGCTCTTTGAACAGTATCCCGGCTGCCGAAATAGAAAGTTATTTTGAAGAATCAGAAAAAGAAGAAAAATGATACTGGTTAAAGTGAAAGGCTATAATATGCTCTCGGTCAAAGGGCATTATACATAGCCCCAACAAACAAAAACACCCCGCCGCCCGGCGTTTGAACCGGATGGCGGGGTGTTGCTTATTGAATCAAATGGGGCGGGGGAAAGAGCTTACTGGTCCTCTTTCACAAAGCTGCGCACGGCATCGGCAATGGCGTCGGCGGTCAGGCCGTAATCGCGCAGAACCTCCCATGCGGGGCCGGAATGGCCGAATTTATCCTGCACACCAATGCGGCGCACGGGCGTGGGGGCCTTCTCGCTCAGCAGACTGCAAACAGCCTCGCCCAGGCCGCCGATCACGCTGTGCTCTTCCACCGTGATGATTTTGTGGCACTCGCGGGCAGCGCGCAGAACGATCTCTTCGTCCAGCGGCTTGATGGTGGGCATGTTGATCACGCGCACGCTGATGGCATCCTGACGCTTCAGGGTGACAGCAGCCTTCAGAGCTTCGCTGGTCATCAGACCGGTGGAGATGATGGCCAGATCAAAACCGTCGCACAGAACCTCGCCCTTGCCGATTTCAAAAGTATAGTTATTGGCATCATGCAGGGAAGGGGTGGCCAGACGGCTGAAACGCAGGTAAACGGGGCCCTTGTGGGCGTAAGCGGCGCGCACAGCGGCACGGGCTTCCAGATCGTCAGAGGGGCAGATCACGACCATGCCGGGGATGGTGCGCATCAGCGCAAAGTCCTCGCAGCACTGGTGGGAAGCACCGTCCTCGCCGACGGACAGGCCGCCGTGGGTGGCAGCAATCTTGACGTTCAGCTCGGGGTAACCGATGCTGTTGCGGATCTGCTCAAAAGCGCGGCCCGCAGCAAACATGGCAAACGAGGAAACAAAAGGCACATAGCCAAAAGTGGACATGCCGGCGGCTACACCGACCATGTTGCACTCGGCAATGCCGCAGTCAAAAAAGCGTTCAGAATATTTTTTTGCAAATACTGAGGTACGGGTCGAAGCGGACAAATCCGCATCAAATACCACGATATCGTCATGGCCTGCATCGGCCAGTTCCAGCAGCGCAGCACCGTAGCTGTCGCGCGTGGCAATGCTCTTGTTATCAGCCATTGATCCGTTCAGCCTCCTTTTCCATCACTTCATAGCTGGCGCGCAGCTCGGCCATCGCCTTGTCATACTCGGCATCGTTGGGGGCTTTGCCGTGCCAATCCACAGCGTTCTCCATAAAGCTCACGCCCAGGCCCTTGGTGGTGTGCAGCAGGAAGCAGGTCGGCTTGCCGGAACCATGGGAGCGGTCAAACAAGATGAATGCCTGCTCCAGATCAGCCAGGCTGTTGCCGTTGCAGATGATGGTGTTAAAGCCGAAGGCATCCATCTTCTGGTCCAGCGGTTCGCTGTTCATGACCTTGGCGGTGGGGCCGTCGATCTGCAGGCCGTTCACGTCGATCATAATGCAGAGGTTATCCAGCTTATAGTGGTTGGCAAACATAAATGCTTCCCAGCACTCGCCCTCTTCGATCTCGCCGTCACCCAGCAGGGTGTACACGTTGACGTCGGGGTTCTTCATCTTGGCGGCCAGTGCCATGCCGGCTGCGGCGGAAACACCCTGGCCCAGGCTGCCGGTGCTCATATCAACACCGGGAACCGTGTTCATGTTGGGGTGGCCCTGCAGGTAGCTGCCGGAGCGGCGCAGGGTAGGCAGGTCAGCCACGGGGAAGAACCCGCGCTCTGCCAGCACCGAGTACAGACCCGGCGCTGCATGGCCCTTGGAAAGCACAAAACGGTCACGGTCAGGGTCCTGCGGGTTCTGCGGATCGATCTGCATTTCCTTAAAGTATAAGTAAGTCAGCACATCAGCAGCAGAAAGGCTGCCGCCCGGGTGCCCGCTTTTGCCGCCATGGGTCGCTTCAATAATGCCCATGCGCACGCGGGTCGCAGTCATTTTTAACTGCAGCATCTCTTGCTTTGTCATATCCGTATTCCTCCAGCCGGGTGCAGCTGCACCCGTATTATCTACTATTATATTATACACGCCCTGCAAAAGGACGCAATAATTTTGTAAAAATAAAACGGCAGATATTTTGATACAGTATAGCATAAAAAGCTACAGTTTTCCAGTGAAAAAACTGGAAAACGCTGTCAAATATTATCAGTTTGCCGCGCATGGATAAAGTTTTGGTGCAACTGCTGAATTTTCTGTACGCAGCATGGGCGAAATTTTACACTGCCTGCCCTTGTAAGCTGCTCCAAAAGATGGCACAATAAAAAGTAAGGCTACTTTTAGCCGGCCGGAAAAGGGGGCAGCAACATGGCAAACGGCATTTATATCCAGGCGGAGTACCGTGGAAAATTGATCCGCAAAATTGTCTGTAACGGCGAAGAACGCTGGTTTATCGGCTCAGACTGTGCAGTCACCTACCTGACCCTGCAGGCATGCAAAGCCGCCATTGACGCTTTGACGGTGTGAACAGCGCAGACAGGACGGTACCGCATGTCATAACTTGGTATGCCCAAATATTCTGTGGAGGCCGTAGGTACGCACATTGTGTGCCCAACAACCTGATGATGCAGCGGCTTTTCCGGGAAACAGCATACACGGAAAAAGACTGCAGGCGAACAATGTTCGCCCCGACAGAGCATTTTTTGACACACTGCGACGATAAAGCACCACACTTTACCGCTTTACAATCCTGAAAAAAGCTGGTAAAGTAAGTATGGTACAATGATACCATTTACCCTTTTGCCTGCTTGTGCGCATTTGGCAGGCGGGGGACGGAATGATAAAACGGAGAAAAAGCGAGGTTAGAACAAGTGTTCAAGATCGTTAAAAAGCGGGAATTGAACCCCACAGTGACCGAAATGGTCATTGAAGCACCGCTGATCGCCAAAAAGGCGAAGGCCGGACAGTTCATCATCCTGCGCGCCTCTCAGGACGGCGAGCGCATTCCGCTGACCATCGCGGGCTATGACCGCGAGGCGGGCACGGTGGATATTATTTTCCAGATCGTCGGCGGTACCACCATGGAGCTGAACGCGCTGAAGGAGGGCGACTATCTGCCCGATTTCGTCGGCCCGCTGGGCAAGGCGACCCACATCGAGGGTCTGAAGAAGGT
>ERZ894186.699-NODE-699-length-12588-cov-219.332243_pt1 | contig 12588 bp, 9 predicted proteins | sample MGYA00380280_ERZ894186 | MGnify/ENA primary metagenome ERZ894186 (study PRJEB32331, sample SAMN06328449) | human gut metagenome | biome: human gut microbiome; feature: stool | host: Homo sapiens | collected 2013-02-13 ... | reverse complement strand
CGTAGCAGCTAAAAGCCACTACGCTTTCAAATCTAACTTTTGGGGGTCACCACAGCTACACAATTGCGGTATATTAATAAACAAGAAAATATACCATATCAAAAAAAGCAGATCAATCAACCTATTTACCCATATTATTTTGCCTTTAAGTTTTAACGTTGCTTTGCAATTGGGGCATTCTTTTTCTTTCCAAAAATTGGTATAAAAACCTTTTTTATACCAACTGATACATTCTTCTCCGCAAACAGGACATTTAGTTTTTTTAGATAATAAATCTATAATTTTATCTTCCAACATATCCATCTCTTTTTTCATTTAATTTCAAGCATTTTTTGAGCAAAATTTATCATATAATCTGTATTGATTTCTTGATTTACTTTATTTTCATTTTCTGTAAAATCACCGTTTGCATATCTTTCTATGTATGGATTTATAAAATCCGAATCATACTTTTTAAGATAATCACAACCGTACTCAAAGTAATCCCAATATCCACAAGTAATCATATACTCTAAAAAATTTGTTATAACCTCATTCTCATTTTGATTTTTAATATCATCAAAGGCTATGACATAAGGGGTATCGTTTTTTGCATAAGCTATATATTGATTTGAAAAGGATACCACTTCTTGATCTTGTATTTTAATTGATGCACCTGAATTTGAATTATTTATGTTATTCTGCTCTTTATTTATGTATTCATAATCGAAAAAATTATTTAGCTTAAAATCGAGTAATTCTTCGTCATGATATTTTATTTTAACATCTGTATTTTCGTATGATAATATCTGCGACGAGTTATCTTTTACCCTATATATTTGTTTATAGACAAAGCTATTAGAAATTAAATTCGGTAATCCAATGTAGCAATCAGATGATCTTTCCGGTATTTTTGCAATAGTACCCACATTTGAGATACAGATTTTAATAAACAATAATACAAATATTGCTATAAAAGCTATTATTGTTCGTGCAATAATCTTTAAAAATATTTTTGACCAATATAAATCTGCGTCAAAATTATTTGCATATAGATTATTAAGTATTATTACAAGAAGTATTTGTAAAATGATTGCTGTAAACATTCTTAACAACTGTGAATTAAAGTTATAATTCATACTTTTAAAAAGATAAAACGATGAATCAATTGTATATTTTTCTGCATACATTTGCAAATTTATAAATATATAGACTAAATAAGAAACAACTATAGCCACAACTAAAACATAAAATAATAATATAACTAATATAGATTTATCTTTGCCCTTAATTTTACCATATATATCTTTTAATAAATTTCTGCCGGTATAAGCAAATGTAATAATTTGGAATATAATTACAAAAAATATGCAATCCGTTAATAAGCTATATATAGATTTAATCTCTGTACTTTTGAAAATATAACAGCCAATATCAAGTATAACTCTTATGAATAAAAGAGCAAAAAAAGATATTACTATTTGCTTTTTATACAGTAAAAAAGTTTTCTTAGCAAAGCCAAATATAACAAATGCACTGAATGAAAAAAAGAATACAGTAAATAAAACAATTGACCATATTAAATTATTTAAAGGATAAACCGGCAAAATCGATTTTGAGTAAGGTGTCGATAAGAATACAACTAATTCAAGCAGAGTAATTAATATTCCCATAAAGCAAATATTTTTATTTATTATTTTTCGCATAACTATACACACCATTTCAAATTATTGTCAGTCATAAAATCATCAAAAAAAGCACGATATTCATTAGAAACTTTGCAAGTAGTATTGATTGGTTATCTGTACCGTAATTAAAAAGCTGAACACTTTACACTCTTTGTTTTTCTGTTAATTACCACCCCTGACATAGCAGTCAGAGGTGGTAGTTCTATACACCTAATCAATATTCCATAGGATTTTGTTCGTAATATTCTTCGGCGGCTTTGAATACATCGATTATTGCTTTTCCTATTTCTTCCGCCGTAGCATTGGCAGGCAAGTTTATTGACTTTATGCAGCCATTATATCCGCCCTTTTTTTCTCTAAATTTTTCAGTTGCACAAACTCTATAACTTCCATCTTCATACAATTCTATACATGATAAAAGATTATGTTTCCAAAAGGTTATATAGCCCTTATACTTAGAACCCTTTTTCCAAAAATCTTTAGGTAAACCCACATACAACGGACTGTTCTCAATAAATTTAAATGCTAAAAAAACTTCATCTCCCAACTTAGTTTCAAGGCTATTTACATCTTCACTAATTACGGTAACTTCATCCGCTTTTGTTCTATAGCCACCTTCATGCTTGACCCCTTTTGTTATTAAAAATCTGCCTTCGCCCTTATATATTGATACCATCCACGGATAAGGTTGTACACTCATCTTTCTCCTCCTCTGTTTTTCCATTGATTATCAAATGGTACCTTACCACCCCTGACATAAGAATCAGAGGTGGTTTTGTCTAAATAATATTTTTATCACGGAGGAGAATCAAAATCTGATACTCGCCAAACATTATCATCATCTAATTTCCAATATACTGTCGGTGAAGTTGCCCCACCGGATCTATGATCTTCGTTTTTTATTACATAAAAACATTTTTCCTTATAGAACGATTTGGCTGTATTTCCGGGTAAAACTAATGTTATGGGATTTGTATGATAACATTCAGCTATATGATAATTACTGCCATCGCCCACCCCAGGTCCCGGCAAAAGATTCATAATGCTATAAATGTTTTCCGGTACTATATCCTGATATTTGCTTTTCGAGTAATCACCGTAAGTATCATAAGATTCCTGTACTATATCATAAGTTAGTTTACTAAGATAATTTGAAATTTTTATCTGATTATATATATATACTCCGATTATAATAATTGCAATTATACCTACAATTGTACCTATAATTTTTATATTTTTTTTCATGAAGTTATCACCGTATCTTTTATGTGTAGAATATATAATTTACCATCAGGATACTTTTCCCAAAATAAATCATTAACATCACCATCTCTATGTTCATCTGTATGTGCAGAATAATTTAATGTATTAGAATTCACACTATATATAACAGTTGCATGATGAGGCTCTTCCTCATTCCATTGCATATACATCAAATCACCGGGTTGAATATTATATTTTTTACTTTTCAACGCTTCTTGCATTTCTTCTTTGGAATTAAATACAATTTCTTCACCATTTGTAAGACCAATATTATTTTTAAAATAAAGATAATTATTATATGCTACTGTCCACTCTAGAGAAAAATCATCTCCAACATAAAAAAGTCCAAAAAAGCCAAATCCTTTTTCCTTAAAATACCAATCTTCATCCATTTCAATTCCACCGGCATGTACGCATTGCGAAGCAAAATTTGCGCAATCACCTCTTTGTAAATAATTATAAACATCAGTATTTGGACTTTCAGCATATTTATCACAATACTCTATTACAGCATCTCTATCATATCTTTTAAATGTATTAAATTCAAATGGATACGGGTCTTCATTATCATACAGATTATCTCCGTCGGAATCACCGTTTGATGGATCACTTTTATTATTAAAATACAAAGCAGAAGAAGAATAAGCACCTTTACCTATATACATGTTGTTGTTAAATAAAGGTTTAAACGGTAATTCCAAAGAAGGGAAAATCAACACACCGCTTCTTCTCAAAATTCCCATTTCTTCGCCGTCTGTAAGTCCGTCACCGTCCGTATCGGGTTTGTTCGGGTCAGTATAAACTATTTTGCCGTTTGCAAGCCTCATACCGTTCTTTTCAAAAGTATCGGGCAAACCGTCGCCGTCCGTATCGGTAAGGTCAAAATTAAACAGACTTTCAGATGAAATATGCGAAAAGGCAGTCAAAAGTTCTTCTGCCGTATAGGCATAATAATATTCTCCTCCGGTTTCATCTGCCATAGACTGAAGTATATCATTATCCGCCGAAATAACATTAATCGCAAATATTTTTATATTGTTTGCCTTTGCTATATTAACATATGACTGAACAGAATCAATATCGCCGTCACATATCAACACTATTGCTTTTTGATTGCCGGAAGTTGACGCAATAAGCTGATTTAATGCCATATTTAAGCCACTGCTTACATATGTACCGCCATATGCATTCAATGAGTTTATGGCAGTATGCAAAGTTTCTTTCGTTGCACCTAAGCGAGCTTTTAAATAAGCATTTGATTCAAAACTTACAAGACAAGCGTTGTCATTGTCTGTCAAACAATCCACAAAATTGTTCATAGACTGTTTGGCATACTCTATACGCTGACCTTCCATACTTCCCGAAGTATCAACCACAAAAGCAAAATCATAATATAATTTTGTTGTTGTTCCCACTCGGTAGTCAATGTTTGTTCTCCAGGTATTATACCATATATTTTTATCAACTACCATATATTTTGAAAAATGTGTGGTTTTATAACTTACTGTTTGCTTTTCTTTATCAAGTACGGTTTCATTGTCAAGAATCTGATATACTCCGTTTTCTTCATCGTACCACATTACAGCAAGATCTTCTTCTTTGGTATCTCCTAACCGTGACTTATCGTACTTAAAAGTAATTGTCGCATTTTCAAACTCTGATGTTGTGGTAATCTCAACAGGAGATCCTATTAATCCAACTACTTCGCTTGAAAGCATATCTTTGCCGTAAATATCTTCGATAGTTGTAGTGTTATTAATATTTCCTGTTCCTTCAAAGCTTACCTGTACTTCTGAAATCTGCGGTGCTTCTTCGTTTTTTATTTCCTGTGTGATTTCTTGCTTAATTTTTTCATCACAATCTAAAATACCATTTGAATCAGTATCCTTGAGCAACGGACTGAAACCTAATGCAACATCATCACCGTCAGATAGTGTATCTCCGTCGGTATCAGCATTTAACGGGTCTGTGTGATATGTATAAACTTCTTCATAATCATTCAGTCCGTCGCCATCTGTATCCGGATTGATAGGGGAAGTATCTAACTTGTACTCTTCAAGGTTTGTCAGCTTGTCACCGTCTGCATCCTCATCAGAATCTTTTACACCGTTTCCGTCAGTATCTGCTTTCAGGGGATCAGTGCCTAAAGTAAGCACCTCATAACCGTCAAGCAACCCGTCCGAATCTGTATCTTTATTATTCAAATTAGTACCGAGTACCATTTCCATATAGTCGGGAAGTCCGTCATTATCCGCATCGGTTTCAGCATTACACATAACACCGTCTTTATACCAAACTATGCCTTTTACATCAAAACCTGGCTGATTTTGAGGCGGAATTTGATTTGAACCGCTGTTAAACAATACCTTTGCCGATGAATATTTTGTTATGGTATATGAATACCAATTATCCCTCACAAATGACATTGCATTTCCCGGCCATGCTTTTCCCGTATCGTTATTATCTTTATAATAATAAATATTGGGAGCAGACCAATTATCGGGTTTGTAAAAATAAACTGTTACATCATCAGGGCGTTCGGAAGTCCACTCCCCATTTCTGTACCACATTTCTCCGCTTACGGCAAAACCTTCTTGATTTTGCCCGGGAATTTGAATACCTTTTCCGTTATTAAACAAAACCTTTGCTTCATCAAAGCCGTAAATTTTGTATGTATACCAGCCGTCACCGTCAGGAATCATCGGATTGCCTGTCCAGCTTGTACCTGTTTTATTTCCGTTGTAATAGTAAATATTTACATTATCCCAATCATTATAATTGTTGAAATGCACGGTTATTCCGTTTGGTTCACTGTCATACCAACTTCCGTTTAAATACCATTTTTCGCCCGAAACGGAATATCCCTCCTGATTTTGCGCAGGATTTTGATTTGCACCGTTGTCACTGAAAATCACTTTTGCGGTTTTTAAATTATTAATTGTGTAACTGTACCAACCGTCGCCAAAATCATTCATTTGCTTACCGGGCCAGGTTACAGGTGCTAAATTATCACAATAATAATAAATATACGGTGATTTCCAATTATTCTCATTGTAGTAATACACCGTAATTTGGTCTTCAATTTTTTCTGCCGCACTTGCAGGCAATGAAAAAATCGATAAAATTGTTGTCAGTATCAAAACTAACGCAATAATTTTTTTGTTTCTCATCGTTACTCTCCTCATCCTAATTTTATTGTGTGTGCAATTGTACTAAAACAAATTTGTATCACCTCACCGCTATTTATTCAATTAGCAATAAACAAAATTGTATATTATTGTTGTTTCATTGCCTATTGTTGTATTAATATACTATAAAAAATAATATTTGTAAATACCTTTTTTCAATATATTTACTTCAGAAAATCTATGCACATTTTTATAGTTATGTACAGCTCATAAAACATATAAAATAAATTTGATTTTTACATTTTAATAAAATTTACTTGATTTATTTATAAAAAAACTATTTTTATGTAAAATTATGTTCCTTATGGGAATTTTGAAAGGTTATTTATAAAATTTACACGAAAATATTGTGTAAAAATTTTCAAATTTGCTTGAAAACAACATATTTATTTGGTATTATATATTATAGGAATATAGAAGTAGTTTTAATTGGTATTCTTATACAAGAAGTTTTTATAATTAACAGTGATTATCAAACAATCCGCATTATTCGGAATGGTTGACTGTCGATTGGGTGATTTGGCAGTCATAATAAGGAGTTGAATATATGAAGTATGTCTTTAATGATGAGCGTTCTCCGCTGCGACTGTTTTCTGACGGTGACGCTGTTCGTGCTTACGACTTTCTCGGCGCTCATTTTATAAATTTAGATGGCAGAAACGGTGTAATTTTCAGAGTATGGGCGCCAAACGCAATTACAGTTTCTCTTGTCGGTGATTTTAACAATTGGAATCAAAAAGCTAATTATATGTATAAAATCGGCGGCGGTGTATGGGAACTGTTCATTGAAAATCTCAATGAATTTGCCGTATATAAATTCTGTATAGAAACCGTTGACCACACAGAAATTTTAAAATCGGATCCGTTTGCTTTTCATTGTCAGACAAGACCCGAAAATGCCTCTATGGTATTTAATACAAATCAATATGTATGGCATGACAGCTATTGGATGGAAAATCGTCAGAATACATCTTCACCCGACAAGCCGATGAATATATATGAAATTCACGCAGGCTCGTGGAAAAAATATCCTGACGGCAATTACTTTAACTATCAAAAAATGGCAGATGAGCTTATTCCTTATTTAAAGGAAATGAACTACACTCATGTTCAGCTTATGCCGCTTATGGAATATCCGTATGACCCAAGCTGGGGCTATCAGACAACAGGATACTTTGCCGCAACCTCTCGTTACGGTACGCCGTGTGACCTTATGGCTCTCATTGACCGCTGTCATATGGAGGGAATCGGCGTTATCATGGAAATTGTACCGTCAAACTTTCCTAAGGACGATTACGGACTTTATAAATTTGACGGCACCTGCCTTTATGAGGACAACAATCCTAAAAAAGGTCAGCGTGACAGTTGGGGCACTTGCCTCTTTAATTTCCAGCGCTATGAGGTAATCAGCTTTTTGATTTCGGCTGTAATGTTCTGGTTCGACAAATACCACATTGACGGTATGCGAATCGGTGCGGTTTCTTCTATGCTTTACCTTGACTACGGCAAAAAGGACGGCGAATGGGTACCTAACCGCTTTGGCGGTAACGAAAACCTTGAGGCAATCGACTTTATCAAGCGTTTGAACAAGGCAGTACATATGTATCACCCGTCAGCTCTTACATTTGCCGAGGAAAACACTTCATGGCCAAAACTTACCCTGCCTATTGAGGAGGGTGGACTCGGATTTGACTACAAATGGAATATGGGTTGGATGAACGATACTCTCCACTATATGTCGCTTGACCCGTTGTGGCGACCGTTTAACCACGATAACCTTACATTCAGCTTTTTCTATGCTTTTTCAGAGAGATTCATTCTTCCTATTTCTCACGATGAAGTCGCTCACGGCAAAGGCTCGCTTATCAGCAAAATGCCGGGTGACTATGACAGCAAGTTTGCAGGCGTAAGAACATTTATTACATATATGTACGCTCATCCCGGCAAAAAGCTTGTATTTATGGGCTGCGAAATAGGACAGTTTGATGAATGGGATTCCGACTCGGGTATTCAGTGGGATCTTCTTAAGTTTGAAAAACATAATGCTCTATATACATTTTTTAAAGCAATAAATAAATTTTATATTGAACATAAGCCGCTTTATGAGCTTGACAATACTCCGAAAGGCTTTGAATGGATACACCGTAACGACTACACTCAAAGCGTTATTGCTTTCAGAAGAACCGACTCGGACGGCAACGAAATCATTGCAGTCTGCAATTTTCAGCCGACCGTTCACGAAAACTATATGATAGGTGTTCCCCGCTTTGGCGAATATGAGGAAATATTTAATTCCGACTTAACCGAATTTGGCGGAACAGGTGTATCAAATACAGGCACTCTTACCACGGTGCCGATGAAAATTCACGGTTACAAGCAGGGACTTTCACTTACCCTGCCGCCGCTCGGTGTAATTTATCTTAAATGTACAAAGGAACTTGAAAATCCCGAAGGCAACACCGAAAAGCCGAGAAAAACCGTTGTTCTCAATTCCGAAGCCGTAAAGGCAGAGGAATTAAAATAAATATACTTATAATTGTAGGACAGTATGCTCACACCCTGCCCTACTCTTAAATAATCTCTGGAGGTAGTAAAATGTTCCCTAAGAAGGAAGTAGTTGCAATGCTTCTTGCCGGCGGACAAGGTTCCCGTCTTGGCGTTTTAACAAGAAAAATTGCAAAACCTGCCGTTCCATTCGGCGGAAAATATCGAATTATTGACTTTCCACTATCAAACTGCGTAAATTCAGGCATCGAAGCTGTTGGTATTCTCACACAGTATCAGCCGCTTGTTCTTAACGAATACATAGGCAACGGTCAGCCATGGGACCTTGACGGTATGCACTCGGGTGTAAACTGCCTAAGTCCGTATCAGGCTGTTGACGGTGCAGATTGGTACTCAGGTACTGCAAACGCAATTTTCCAGAATATTAACTACATTGACCGCTATGACCCCGAATATGTTGTTGTTTTGTCAGGCGACCATATCTACAAAATGGACTACAACAAAATGCTTGAATACCACAAAGAAAAGAATGCAGCTTGTACTATAGCTGTTATAGATGTACCTCTTGAAGAGGCGTCAAGATTCGGTATTCTCAACACACACGAGGACGGCGAAATTTACGAATTTGATGAAAAGCCCGAAAAGCCAAAAAGCACACACGCATCAATGGGTATCTACATTTTCAGCTACAAAGAGTTAAGAAAATACCTCATTGAAGATGACGAAAACAAAAACTCAAGCCATGACTTTGGTAAAGATGTTCTTCCCGCAATGCTCAACGCAGGCGAGCGTATGTTTGCATATCCGTTTGAGGGTTATTGGAAAGATGTCGGAACAATCGACAGTCTTTGGGAAGCTAATATGGATCTTCTCGACCCTAATGTTACACTTGACTTAAAGGATATTTATTCAAGAAATCCAATGATGCCGCCACACTTTGTATCTAATGACGCAGTTATTCAGAATTCACTTGTTGCAGACGGCTGTAATGTTTACGGTAATCTTGAGTTTTCTATTCTTTTCTCGGGCGTTACTATCGGAAAAGGCGCTACAATCAACTCTTCTATCATTATGCCGGGTGCGGTAATTGAAGAGGGCGCTACAGTTCAGTTTGCAATTATTGCAGAAAATACAGTTGTTCGCAAGAATGCGGTTGTAGGCGCAAAACCTGAGGACTGTGCTAACAGAGATGACTGGGGCATTGCCGTAGTCGGCGAAAACGCTATAATTGACGAGGGCGCAGTTGTGAAGCCAAAGGAAATGATTGACAGATGCACGGAGGTAAAAGCAAATGAGATGTAATAATGTTTTGGGACTTATTTTTGCAGGCACTCTTGACGAAAAAATGCCTGACCTCACCTCATCACGCACAATGGCAAGCGTTCCTATCGGGGGCAAATACAGAATAATTGACTTTGTTCTTTCTAATATGTCAAATTCAGGTATCAACAATGTAGGCGTAGTTGCCACAAAGAACTATCTTTCTCTTGCCGACCACCTCGGCTCGGGTTCTGCTTATGACCTTTCAAAGAGAAGAAGTCAGCTTACATTGCTCACACCTTACAACGGCAGTTCTTTCTCAAGCTATCCCGAAACCATTTATAATATGCACGGATACATTGAAAACAGCCGTGAGGAATATGTATTGCTCTCACCGGGCAATATTATTTCTAATTTTGACTGCACAGACCTTTTTGATTTTCACACCAAAAAGAATGCAGACATTACAGTAATTTACAACAAAATGGTTGTACCGTCAGGCTACGACCGTCCTATGACAATCAGCGTTGACGATAACGGCAGAGTAAACAGACTTTTCCTCAATCCGCAAAAGACAGATACTGTTGAAAATGTAGTATTCGGCGCAATACTCCTGAAAAAAGATCTCCTTATGCAGGAAATAAATCAGGCTCTCGCCGTAAATCAGAAAGACATTAAAAATATTATTCAGGCTGCCGTCGGCAAATACAATGTTTACGGCTTTGAAGATAAAGGTTATACAGCGGCAATTACTTCTAATCAGGATTACTTCAATTTCAATATGGACTTAATGAAGAAAGAAGTAAGAGATGCGCTCTTTAATCCGCAGCGTCCGATTTACACAAAGGTCAGAGATGACGCTCCGTCACGCTACGGTCTTACAAGCAGTGTCAAAAATTCAATTATTGCTCAAGGCTGTGTAATCAACGGTGAGGTTGAGAACTGTGTTATTTCTAAGGGTGTATATATCGGCGAGGGTGCTAAAGTAAGCAACTCAATAATTATGCAAGATACAAAAATCGGTTGCAATACCAACCTGAATTATGTTATCATAGATAAGGATGTTAAAATTCAGGATGGTCGTTCACTTATGGGATATGACTCCTATCCTGTATATATAGCAAAAAAATCTGTAGTTTAATGGAGGTAAAATCAAATGAGAATTTTATATTGTGCATCTGAAGCAAATCCGTTTTGCGGTAGCGGCGGACTTGCAGATGTTGCAGGAAGTCTGCCACACACACTTTGCAGAAAGGGTCAGGACTGCAGAATTGTAGTTCCGCTTTACGGCACAATTCCGCAGGAACTTAGAAATTCACTAAATTTCATTACAAACTTTACCGTACCTGTTGCATGGCGTCATCAGTATTGCGGACTTTTCTGGGCAAGATGGCACGACTGTACATATTATTTCATTGACAATGAATACTATTTCAAGCGTGGTACACTTTACGGTCACTATGACGATGCCGAGAGATTTGCATTCTTCTCAAGAGCAATTCTCGAAATGCTCCCATACATTGACTTCCATCCTGATATTATTCACTGTAATGACTGGCAGACAGCACTTGTACCTGTTTACTACTATCTGTTCTATTCACACAGACCATGGTATCACAATATCAAGAGCCTGTTTACAATTCACAATATTCAGTATCAGGGTGAATACGGCTGGGAAGTTAATACAGAATGTGTAGGTATTCCTGCCAATGAAACAAAAATTCTTGAGATGAACGGCAAACTCAATATGATGAAGGGCGCTATTGAAACAGCAACAAGAGTTTCAACAGTATCTCCAAGCTATGCGGCTGAAATTAAAGACCCATGGTTCAGCTGGGGACTTCACGACGAACTTAACCTCCGTCACTATAAACTTTGCGGTATTAAAAATGGTATTGATACCGAAAGCTATAATCCTGAAACAGACTATCAGATCTATCGTAACTACTCTAAGGACGATATGAGCGGCAAGGGTGAGTGTAAGAGAGCACTTCAGGAGCGTCTTTGCCTTGAACAGCGCTGGGATGTACCAATGGTTGGTATGGTAACAAGACTTGTAGGTCATAAGGGACTTGACCTTGTAAGAATGGGACTTGAAGAGCTTATGAATACCGAGAATATGCAGTTTGTAATTCTCGGCTCGGGTGATAAGGAATACGAGGACTACTTTAACTATATGCAGGCAAAATATCCGGGCAGACTTTGCTTCTGTCACGGTTTTGTACCTGAACTTGCAAGAAAGATTTATTCAGGTGCTGATATATTCCTTATGCCGTCTGCTCAGGAGCCATGCGGCCTTGCACAGATGATTGCTCTCCGTTACGGTACAATTCCTGTTGTTCGTGAAGTTGGCGGACTTAAAGACTCTGTATTTGACAGTGCAGACAACTACGGTAACGGCTTTACATTCAAGAACTACGATACGGCAGATATGGTAAATGCCGTAAGAAGAGCTTTGTGGGGTATTCATGATGACGCAGGCTGGCATCAGCTTATGTGGCGTGCAATGATGAGCGACAACAGTTGGGATCGTTCGGCTAACGACTACATCAATGTATATAACGATACTCTTAATTGGGCATAATTTTTAAATTTAAACCTTTTCCCTCTCTGAAAAATCAGAGAGGGATTTTTTTCTTTATCAAACATTGGGGTAAATTATGGTTTAGCAGAGTGTCGGTCGGGCATTGAAATTTAGCTAACGC
>ERZ894186.691-NODE-691-length-12815-cov-8.723981_pt1 | contig 12815 bp, 11 predicted proteins | sample MGYA00380280_ERZ894186 | MGnify/ENA primary metagenome ERZ894186 (study PRJEB32331, sample SAMN06328449) | human gut metagenome | biome: human gut microbiome; feature: stool | host: Homo sapiens | collected 2013-02-13 ... | reverse complement strand
GATTACGACAATGTAACCTGGTACGGCATGGGACCGGAAGAAACCTATGTGGACAGATGTGAAGGCGCAAAACTGGGTATCTACAGGAACAAAGTGGAAGATAATATGGCAAAATACATGGTTCCGCAGGAATGCGGAAACAAGGTTGGCGTACGTTGGGCATCTGTAACAGACCGTAAGGGCAGAGGAATGCTGTTTACCGGTGATGCTATGGAATTCTCCGCACTGCCATATACACCACACGAGATGGAAAATGCGATGCATCCATTTGAGCTGCCACAGGTACACTACACGGTAGTACGTGTATCCAAACAGCAGATGGGTATTGCCGGAGATGACAGCTGGGGTGCAAAACCACTTCCGGAATATCTGATCAAAACCGATGAAAAGATGGAATTTACATTCACATTCAAAGGAATCTGATGAAACCTATAAATAAATAATTAAACGAAAGGAAAAGCCTTTCTCCTTGATGTGAAAGGAGAAAGGCTTTTTTGATAAGACAGGAGAAGAACTTATGGCAAGAGAAGTAAATTTTGGAAAAATGCTCCATGGTGGAGATTACAATCCGGAACAGTGGCTTCACAGCCCGGAGATTCTGGAAAAAGACATCGAATATTTTAAAAAAGCAAAAATTAATGAGGTATCCCTGGGTATATTTTCCTGGGCAGTACTCGAACCGGTAGAGGGAGAATTCCATTTTGAATGGATGGAAAAGATTATAGATCGTCTGTATGAAAATGGCATTTCAACAATTCTGGCAACCCCAACCGGAGCAAGACCAAGATGGATGGCACAGAAGTATCCGGAAGTGCTTCGGGTAGACGCCAGTCGTCACAGAAATCTGTACGGAGAAAGACATAATCACTGCTATACATCTCCGGTGTACAGAGAGAAAACAAGAATTATGAATACAAAACTGGCGGAAAAATTCAAAGACCATCCGGGTGTGATCGCCTGGCATATTTCCAATGAATATGGAGGAGAGTGTCATTGCCCGTTATGTCAGGCAGCCTTTAAAAACTGGCTGAAAGACAAATATCAGACAGCAGATAAGATGAACCGGGCATGGGCAACCACATTCTGGAGTCACCGCTATAACGATTTTGATCAGGTAGACAGTCCTTCCCCAAGAGGAGACAGCTCTCTTCACGGTCTGAACCTGGACTGGAAAAGGTTTGTAACAGATCAGACTGTGGACTTTGTGAAATGGGAGATCCAGGCTCTTAGGGATGCAGGATCCGACAAACCAACCACCATCAATATGATGTACGATTTCCAGGGATTAAATTATCACAAATTTGCTGATGTAGTAGATTTTGTATCCTGGGATAATTATCCACAGTGGCACAAGAAAGAAGAATACCTGACAGCTATGGATAATGGTATGCAGCATGATATTATGCGAAGCATTCAGAAAAAACCATTTTTACTGATGGAGAACTGCCCGTCGGCAACCAACTGGCAGTCCGTAAGCAAATTAAAGAAACCGGGAATGCTTCATGCAGCTTCCATGCAGGCTGTTGCCCACGGATCCGACAGTATTTTGTATTTCCAGCTTCGACAGAGCCAGGGTTCCTCTGAAAAGTTCCATGGTGCAGTGATCGATCATTATGGCAAGGATGATACCAGAGTATTTAAGGAGGTAACGGAAGTAGGAGAAAGTCTGGAAAAACTTCAGGAAGTTACCGGAGCGAAGAACCCGGCACAGGTGGCTGTGGTATATGACTGGGAGAACCGCTGGGCCATGGAAGACGCCCAGGGACCAAGAAATAAAGGACTGTTCTATAAGGAAACTGTGGAAAAATCCTATTACGCATTCCGCAAACAGGGACTGAATGTGGATATGATCGATATGGAGCAGGATCTGGATGGTTATAAAGTAGTAGCAGCGCCTATGCTTTATATGTTCAGGGAAGGATTTGAAGAGAAGGTTCGTAAATACGTAGAAAATGGTGGAACCTTTATCCTGACTTACTGGTCCGGTATCGTAGACAGTACCGATCTGTGTTTCCTGGAGGGAACTCCCCATGGACTGATGGATGTGATGGGACTTCGCAGTACAGAGATTGACGGTTTGTATGATGGGGAATATAATAGAGGAGTACCGGTGAGGGGAAATGAGTTGTGCCTGACGAAAACCTATACCTGTAATCATCTTTGTGAACTGGTTAAGACTTCTACTGCACAGCCTCTGATGACCTACGAAACCGACTTTTATGCCGGTATGCCGGCACTTACCGTGAATCTTTTCGGAAAAGGAAAAGCATACCATGTCTGCGCAGACTTTGAACAGGGATTTTATGATGAAGTTTATCGTAAGATTGCAAAAGAAGCAGGCGTAAAACGTGTAGTTGCCCACATCCCGGAAGGCGTGGAAGTAAGTGTGCGCCGGAATCAGGATACAGATTATGTATTTGTACAAAACTTCAATCGTCAGCCGGTAGAAGTCAAGTTGCCTACAGAACAGTATCCGGTATGGCTTGGAAAATATGATGGCACTATAGATCGGTTCGGCACCGTGGTATTAAAAGGAAAGGCAGGAGAAAAGGAATGATTCAAGAGAGCATTGTAAAACTGGTACAGTATGGACTGGCAACCGGTCTGGTAGAAAAGGAAGACAAGCGTTATACTACGAATAAAATTCTGGAATTACTGCAGATGGATGCAATCGATGAAGAATATGTAAAACAGATTCTGGAGTCTGACGGAGCAGATCAGAGTGTGGCAGGTGAACTGGAAAGCATTCTGGGAGATATCTGTGACTATGCATATGAACATGGTCTGATGGAAGAAAACAGTGTAGGTTATCGCGACCTGTTTGACACAAAAGTTATGAGTCTTCTGGTAGACCGTCCAAGCAATGTGATCCGTCGCTTCTGGGAATTGTATAAAGAGGATCCGGTAAAGGCTACCGATGCACATTACAAATTCAGTCAGGATACCGATTATATCCGTCGTTACCGTATCGCAAAAGACATGAAATGGGTAGCACCGACAGAATACGGTGATCTGGATATTACCATCAACCTGTCCAAACCGGAAAAAGATCCGAAAGCCATCGCAGCAGCAAAGCTGGCAAAACAGACATCCTATCCAAAATGTCTGCTTTGCATGGAAAACGAAGGCTACGCAGGACGACTGAACCATCCGGCAAGACAGAACCACAGAATCATACCGGTAACCATCAACAACAGTGAGTGGGGATTCCAGTATTCTCCTTATGTATATTATAACGAGCATTGTATCGTATTCAATTCTCAGCATGTACCGATGAAGATCGAACGTGCGACATTTGCGAAATTGTTTGATTTTGTAAAACAATTCCCTCATTATTTTGTGGGTTCCAATGCAGACCTGCCGATCGTAGGAGGATCGATCCTGAGTCACGATCATTTCCAGGGTGGACATTATGAATTTGCCATGGCGAAAGCACCAGTGGAAAAAGAAGTAGTGATCCCGGGATTCGAAGATGTCAAAGCAGGCATCGTAAAATGGCCGATGTCCGTCATCCGTATAAGCGGTCCGGACACGGAGCGTCTGATCGAACTGGCAGACAAGATCCTGTTAAAGTGGAGAGGATACACTGACGAGGCAGCATTTATCTTCGCGGAAACCGACGGAGAACCACACAATACCATCACCCCGATCGCAAGAAAACGTGGTGATATGTATGAGATGGATCTGGTTTTGAGGAATAATATTACGACCGAAGAACATCCGCTGGGTGTTTATCATCCGCATGCGGAACTGCACCATATCAAGAAAGAAAACATCGGTCTGATCGAAGTTATGGGCCTGGCAGTGCTTCCGGCACGTCTGAAAGGTGAACTTGAAGGTCTGTGCAAAGCCATTGTGGCAGGCGAAGATCTGAGAAAAGATGAAGTTCTGGAAAAACATGCCGACTGGGTAGAGGAACTGAAAGAAAAATATACTTTCACAGCAGAAAATGTGGAAGAGATTCTGAAAAAGGAGATCGGCATTGTATTCAAGAAGGTGCTGGAGCATGCAGGAGTGTACAAATGCACAGAAGAAGGCAGAACTGCATTCATGAGATTTATTGACAGTCTGTAAAAGAAAATAACGATTTTTATATAATACTTTGGTAAAGTGTTATAAAAATAAAGAGCCGGGTTGACAACAGCAATCCGGCTCCTTATAATAAAAGCATTAACGAAACTACATATCGAGCCAATAGAAGGTTGCAGGAAAGCAGGCGAAAGCCCGCCGAAGGAATAATACTCTCAGGTGTCCGTGAAAAACGGACGGGACTGTAACCGGATGGCCCTCTGGAGAATCCCAAAGATGGGTGCCGAAGGTGAAAGCAGATCTGTGATCTGCGAATCTCTCAGGCAAAAGGACAGTGTGAAAGATACAAAAAAGAAAAGCGGCATGTCGCAGTTGTTTTTTGTGTTTCGAGTGGATAATGAATAACAATTCTGAACAGAACCTGCAAAGGCGCAGAATAGTTATGGAAGTATCAGGTCCCGGGGATTTCCCCGGGACCTTTTTTGTCGGAAACGCTGTACTGGTTTCAGGTGAATAAAAAACGCTCTGCAAGGATGTGCCCCGGCGCATTCTTTGGTATTGGCTTGAAACGTAAGAAAAAATGAGGGAGAAGAAAAAACATGGAATTTGTTACAAAAGTAGTTGAGTGTGTCAATACGTTTCTGTGGGATTATGCACTGCTGGTCCTGCTTCTGGGAGCCGGTATCATTTACTCGTTCAGCCTGAAATTTATTCAGATACGAAAGTTTGGTGCCGGAATGAAAGCATTGTTTGGTAATTTTTCGCTGCATGGCGGGAAAGGAGAAAATGGTCTCAGTTCTTTTCAGGCTCTGACAACAGCGATTGCCGCCCAGGTAGGAACCGGTAATATCGCCGGAGCAGCAACAGCGATTGCATCCGGAGGGCCGGGTTCCATCTTCTGGATGTGGGTCAGTGCATTCTTCGGAATGGCTACCATCTATGCGGAAGCTGTTATGGCACAGCATACAAGAAAACTGGAAAACGGACACTATGTAGGAGGCCCGGTATATTATATAAAATACGTATTCAAGGGCAGATTTGGAAAATTCCTGGCAGGTTTCTTTTCTGTAGCTATCATTCTGGCCCTGGGATTTATGGGAAATATGGTACAGTCCAACTCTATCGGTGCAGCATTTAACAATGCATTCCATGTACCGAAACTGGCAGTGGGAATCTGTGTGGCAGTGATTGCCGGCATCATCTTTATTGGCGGTATCAAGAGAATCGCAAGCTTTACAGAAAAAATCGTTCCGATCATGGCACTGTTATACATCATCGGTTGCCTTGTGATCCTGGTGATGCATCTTCCGGGAGTTGGAACTGCATTCAAAGACATTTTTGTGGGTGCTTTTGTACCACAGGCAATCGCAGGCGGTGCACTTGGTGTAACGGTTCAGAAAGCGATGCGTTTCGGTGTTGCGAGAGGACTTTTCTCCAACGAAGCAGGTATGGGTTCCACACCACATGCACATGCAACAGCGGAGGTTAAGGATCCGTGTGATCAGGGAATCATCGCAATGATGGGTGTATTTATCGATACATTTATTATTCTGACACTGACAGCTCTGGTTATCCTGTCCACCGGAGTACTTGGTAACGGACAGACAGGTTCTGAACTGGCACAGAGTGCATTCAACGTAGGATTCGGTAACTTTGGAAATATCTTTATTGCATTGTGTATGCTGTTCTTTGCCTTTACTACAATTGTCGGATGGTATTATTTCGGTGAAGTGAATGTTCGGCATTTGTTCGGAAATGGTGCAATAAAAGTTTATGCAGTGATCGTTGTAATCTGCGTAATCATCGGATCCACATTGAAAGTAGATCTGGTATGGGATATGGCAGATATGTTCAATGGTTTAATGGTGCTTCCAAACCTGATTGCACTTCTTGGATGCCTGGCGATTGTTCGCAAATTGACGAAAAAGAGCGAAAAAAGAAAAGAAAAATAATGGAATATAGACAAAAACAGAAAAATCCGCTTTGGGGAAAGAAACCAAAGCGGATTTTTTTGGAATTGGTTAAATTGTACTTGATTTTTATAAAAGAATGGTATAATATATAAACATGACGAAACAACATTTAAACAATACGTCAAAATCACCAGAAACAACAAGAAAAAGTGAATGGTATTGTATGAAATGTTCACGATAGTGGGGTGACAAACTATATAATGTCGTGAGCGAAACAAAAGATTCCGTAGTTATTATGACGAAACACAATATTAAGAAAAATTGTGAAGGAATGTAGATTTTCGTTCGTGTTCATACGGTAGGCGCCAGCAGAGTTTTTCTGAAAAAAGTAGTATGGGCAGAAGGAAAATTTATATAGAGACAACGGAAGATTGACGAATATGATGTTGTCTGAGTTATTTTCAAGACCTAAAGGGAGGGAAAGAGATGAAAAGAAAAATAGTTGCAGTTTTAACAGCAGCTACGCTCGCGGTTGGTATGTTAGCCGGCTGTGGCGGCGGCGGAAGCAATTCTAGTTCCGGATCAACAGATACAAGCGGAACAGCAGCATCTGAAGGTATTACTACAGAGGTAGGAACTCCTCGTTCCGAGACACTGATCGTTGAGAGTTCGACGCCTACTGATACACCAGGTCAGTTCAACAGTTACATGACCGGTACCCAGATGGGATTTGGTATTCATCAGTTGATGAGCGCACATCTGTGGGAGATGGATACCGTAAAAGGTGAGCAGTGGGGTGAAATCGCTGACGGTATGCCGGAATCCAATGATGACTTTACTGAGTGGACAGTAAAAGTACGTCAGGGTATCAAATGGTCCGATGGTGAAGATGTAACAGCAGATGATGTAGTCTTCACTTTCAACATGATCAAAGACAATGACGGAATCAATGCAAGTGCAGCAACAAACATGTACATTGATTCCGTAGAAAAAGTAGATGATTACACAGTTCTGTTTAAGATGAAAGAATCATTCCCACGTTTCGTACAGAGATATGGTATCACTGTATGGGGAACTGATTATCGTATCGTTCCGGAACATATTTATTCAAAACAGTCCGATGTTACTACATTCAAGGATGAAGATCCTGTAGTAGCAGGTCCTTATACCGTAAAAGATTACGATTCACTGGGTGACTGGGTACTGTATGAACTGCGTGATGACTGGCAGGAGAGCACACTTGGTGTTGCAGGATCCACTCAGTATGACTACGCAGAAGGAGCTACACCTCCGAAATACGTATGGTTCCGTACATTCGCAGACTCTACCACAAAACAGATGGCTATGATCAACAACGAAGTTGACCTGCTGTGTGAAGTAACACTGGAAGAGTTCCAGACAATGAAAGAATCGAATGACAAGATTAACTGCTGGTACAATGACTTCCCATATGCAAACCCAGATGACCCGGGTGCAAAAGGAATCGTATTCTCCATGGGTAAAGGCGCACCTTATGACAATGCAGATTTCCGTTGGGGTATTGCTTTAGCACTTAATATCGATGAGATTTCCATGAACACGTTCTCCGGTGCCGGACGTGCGGCTCCGATCCCGCTGTTTAACAATACACAGTTCCTGCAGGATACATACACAATCCCGATGCAGGATTGGCTGGAAAACTTTGAACTGGATCTTGGCGATGGAACAACCTTTAAACCTTACGACACAGGTTATGCAAAACGTATGGCTGAGTCTCTTGGCGTTGAAGGATCCGATGAAGAACTGATCAGCATGTTTGGTGCAGGCTGGTGGAAACACGACGAAGAAGCTGCTACAAAACTGCTGGAAAAAGCCGGTCTTGAAAAAGTAAACGGCGTATGGAACTATGAAGGCAAACCGTTCACCTTCGAGATGAGCTATCTTGCTGATACTGAATTCCAGGCAGCACGTGGCGTACAGGCAGCTTACAACCAGCTGACAAAATTCGGTTTCCAGTGTACAATCACTTCCAAATCTTCTGCAACATGGGATGTAGACGGTGGAAAGGGTAACTTTGATATCGCTGGTTACTGGATATCCGCTGGTACCCTGAAAGATTTCTATACCGGAATCAGTGGTTTTGATGCAAATCTGATCAAACCTGTTGGCGAGACTGGTTCCGGACAGGGTCTCCGATGGAAAAACGAAAAAGCTACAGAGATTATTCATGAGCTTGCTAATACTTCTCCTGACGATGAAAAATCTTATGAATTACATCAGGAATTCCTGAAGGAATGTGTAACAGATATGCCTAATATCAACTTCCTCGCTGGTACAAAATTCGTTCCGACCAACTCAACATATTGGGAAGGTTATCCAAATGCGGAAAATCCGTATAGTGGTCCATGGTGGTGGTGGAGCTGCTTCAAATACATGCTGCCGAACATCACTCCGACACAGGCTTAATTGCTATATATAATAAGTCTTTGGAACAATAGTAACATGATGAAACCAACAGAGATCCGGTAGAGGGTTCTGTTGAAATATCAAAAGGGACGGAGTTGTAAGAAGATCTTATGACCCCGTCCCTTTTAACGTAAACCTGAATCCGTGAACTTCACGGATTCAGGACTTTTTTTAAAAAGTCGGAAATGACCTATAAATCAGCCGAAATCATATCTGGAAAATTCTTTGTTTTTTGCGTAAAATAAAGATAATGGGCGGTGATTAGGCCGCAGAAAATAAGTTTGGTGATACTGCACTTGTTGTACTGAGTCGTTTTTCCGGAGAAGGATGGGATCGTTCCAGTGTGGAATACAATGGAGAATTTAACCCGTGGCCGGACGAGACCAGTATGCCGAAACTGTCTGCGGAAGTGTATCTGGATGGAGATTTTTATCTGACTGCAGGTGAGAAAAAACTGCTGGCGCAGGTAGAAGAAGTATATGATAAAATTGTAGTTGTATTAAATATCGGTGGAGTGATCGATCTGTCCTGGATCAAGAGAGATGATAAGATCGGAGCTGCTTTATACGGTGGCCAGGGAGGCATGGAAGGCGGAACCGCGATGGCACAGGTATTGTGTGGTCTGGTCAATCCATCCGGTAAATTGGCAGATACCTTTGCTGCAAGACTGGAAGATTATCCGTCCACGGAAAACTTCCATGAGTCTGTAGAATATGTGGATTATACGGAAGATCGTTTAGTATCGGTTCTGGTCAGGATTCTGACGAGATTTTACGTGCGCAGATGAATTCGGAAAATCCACCGGCAATTTATACTTTAGCCGCTTTAAGAGCTTTGCCGGAATGGAAAGAAAGCGGTCGGGTTTTGAATCTATCAACTGTTGAAGATCCGGAATTTCAGGATATTGTATCTTCTGTTCCTGATACTATGCGTTTAACAGATGGTGGGCCGGAAAGTTATGGGATCCCTTATGGCGTTGAAGGAATCGGTTATATCGTAAATAAGAATATGCTTAGTGACTTGTTCGGGTCAGATAACGGAGAATTAGTGCTTACTGAGCTTAGTACCTGTTCGTGGGATTGATTATCCTATACACAGGTTTTGGTATCAGTATGTCTGTGTTTATGATGACAGGTTACATTAAGAGCATTCCAAAAGATATTGAAGAGTCTGCTGTTATTGACGGTGCAAATATTATGCAGGCCTTCTTTTATATCATGCTCCCTTTGATTAAACCTATGACTATAACGATTATAATTTTGAATGGTATGTGGATATGGAATGATTATCTTCTTCCGTTCCTGGTGCTTGAAACGTCGGATTTCAAAACCATAACGCTTGAGATCTATTATGTTAAGATGACAGCCGGGCAATATGTGAGTCCTTGGGAGACGCTTTTTCCAAGCGTTCTGATTGCAATCCTACCATTGATTGTAATATTTTTACTTTTTCAAAAGCATTTTGTTAAAGGTGTTACTGCTGGAGCGGTGAAGAGCTGAAAATAAGTTGGTTCTCTTTGAAGAGGATGTGATTACATTTAGATCACATCCTCTTTTCTGATTATAGGTAATGCATTCAGATAAATGAAGAATTTTTCTGCATACAGTATAAGCTCTGTTAAATGTAAAGTGAAATATAGGTAACTATTCAGTCGTTAATTAATATCTCTAGGCTGAACTGTAACAAATATAGTTTAAAAAATAGAGAAAAACTATTGACAAGCCACAACCTTGATGGTATTATACCTAAGTATCACGCCGAAGACAGCAGGTGCCGTAAGGCATAAGACTAAAACGCCTGCCGAGGAAGTACATTCTTAGTAAAGAATCGAGGTCCTCTTTGTCGTGCACAAAGAGGTTTTTTTATACCTTGCCTCGGGCAGCCAGAGCCTGCTCCCATGGAAGGATGGCTGACGGAGTGCCCGCAGGTGTATATTTGGCGGTACACAAAATCTATAAGGAGGTGCACCAATCATGGCAAAAGTTGAACTGAAAAAACCGATCGTAGAAGAGATTTCCGCAAATATCGCTGATGCTCAGGGCGTTGTTCTGGTAAACTACAGTGGTCTGACAGTAGCTCAGGATACTCAGCTGCGTAAGGAATTAAGAGAAGCTGGCGTTGTATACAAAGTATACAAAAACACAATGATGAACTTTGCATTCCAGGGAACTCCGTGTGAAGAACTGTGCAAACATCTGGATGGAACAAACGCTCTGGCTATCTCTAAAGAAGATGCAACTGCCCCTGCAAGAATCCTTGCGAAATTTGCAAAGACAGCTCCGCAGCTGGAACTGGTAGCAGGTGTTGTTGAAGGTGGTTACTATGACCAGGCTGGAATTAAAGCACTGTCCGAAGTACCTTCCAGAGAGGAACTTCTTGGAAAACTGCTTGGAAGCATCCAGTCCCCAATCGCCAACTTTGCTCGCGTCATCAGCCAGATCGCAGAAGCAAAAGAAGCATAAGTTTCTTAGCGAAGGCAAGCTGAAAGCGCAGCCTGAGGTTAGAAACTTAGCTGTTCGACAGCGCAAAGCGATGTCGAACTTCCTAGCAGCGTAAGCTGCCCAAAAAAAATTAAAAAAGAAAACAAAACTTATAATTGGAGGTAAATAAAAATGGCAAAACTTACTACAGCTGAATTTATTGAAGCTATCAAAGAACTGTCCGTTCTGGAACTGAACGAACTGGTAAAAGCATGTGAAGAAGAATTTGGTGTATCCGCAGCAGCAGGTGTTGTTGTAGCAGCAGCAGGCGCTGGTGAAGCAGCAGAAGAAAAGACTGAATTCGACGTTGAGTTAACAGAAGTTGGCGGACAGAAAGTTAAAGTTATCAAAGTTGTTCGTGAAATCACAGGTTTAGGATTAAAAGAAGCTAAGGCTGTAGTTGATGGTGCTCCTAAGGCAATCAAAGAAGCAGTTTCTAAAGAAGAAGCTGAAGACATCAAGAAACAGTTAGAAGAAGTTGGAGCAAAAGTTACAGTTAAATAATTGTAGTTTTCCAATATTTAATTTCTTGAACGAACGCTCGGAGGGTGTAAGCTCTCCGAGCTTTTTTTGTTGGAGGTATAATAATGAGTAAAAAGTGCCCTTATGAAAAAAAATGTGGTGGCTGCCAGTATATTGACTTGACATATGAAGAACAGTTAAAGAAGAAACAGAAAGATACAAATAAGCTTTTAAAAAGTTTTGGAAAGGTAAAGCCGATTATTGGAATGAAAGATCCGTGGCATTACCGTAATAAAGTACATGGAGTTGTAGCAGGAGACCGCCACGGCAACTGCTTTACAGGGATTTATGAGAACCGTAGCCATCGTGTTATTCGTGTCGATTCCTGTCTGATTGAGAATCAGAAAGCGGATGAAATCATGAATACAGTAACTTCCCTTATGAAGTCTTTTAAGATGCGTCCATATAATGAAGATACTGGCTATGGATTTTTGCGCCACATTTTAGTTCGTACCGGTTATCATACTGGTCAGATTATGGTTGTATTAGTTACAGCATCTCCAGTATTTCCATCCAAAAATAATTTTGTAAAAGCACTTCGAAAAGAACATCCGGAAATCACAACAATTATTGCAAATGTAAATAACAGAAATACTAGCATGGTTCTTGGGGATAAGCAGCAGATTCTTTATGGAAAAGGCTATATTGAGGATGTGCTTTGCGGCAAGACATTCCGCATTTCTCCGAAGTCATTTTATCAGGTAAATCCAATTCAGACCGAAGTTCTTTATAATAAGGCGATTGAATTTGCAGGACTTACCGGAAAAGAAAGAGTTATTGATGCGTACAGTGGAATTGGCACAATTGGAATGGTCGCAAGTGATAACGCAGGAGAAGTCATTTCTGTAGAATTAAATGGAGATGCGGTCCGCGATGCTGTCTTCAATGCAAAGCAGAACAAAGTAAAAAATATTCGTTTTTATAAAGATGATGCAGGAGATTTCATGGTAAAAATGGCATCACACAAGGAAAAAGCTGATGTTGTCTTTATGGATCCCCCACGTTCCGGAAGCGATAAGAAGTTCTTAGATTCCCTGCTTCGCTTAAGACCAAAGAAAGTGGTTTACATTTCTTGCAATCCGGAAACACTTGCCCGAGATTTAAAGCACCTTACAGGAAATGGATACCGCATAAAAGAGATTCAGCCAGTAGATATGTTTCCTTCCACCGGCCATGTAGAAGCTGTTTGTTTACTATCAAGAAGAGAGAAATAGTACGAAAACAAAGCGTATTTCTGTTTTTTACTAACACTCACGAGTACCTTTATAGTTGTCCATAAGATGAGGATAGGAGGAATCATGGAAGTAAGGAAACGATTTGAAAATGATAAATTAAAAAAACTTCAGATTTTTAATGGGGCACAGTTAAAATATATAGCATTTGTATCCATGCTGATAGATCATGTAAACAATGCGTTGATAACCCC
>ERZ894186.677-NODE-677-length-12914-cov-6.342017_pt1 | contig 12914 bp, 7 predicted proteins | sample MGYA00380280_ERZ894186 | MGnify/ENA primary metagenome ERZ894186 (study PRJEB32331, sample SAMN06328449) | human gut metagenome | biome: human gut microbiome; feature: stool | host: Homo sapiens | collected 2013-02-13 ... | reverse complement strand
ATCACAAGCCCAACGACACCAGACACACTTTTATTACGAAAGCAAAAGAAGCAAATATGAATGAATATATTCTGAAAATGATCGTTGGACATGAAATTGCAGATATCACAGAAAAGATATATACTCACCGTACTGTGGAAGATCTGAAAAGAGAAATGGAAAAGATAACAAAATGATTAGCGGCAGGCATTGTCCTGCTGCTTTTTTCGTGGTAGGTTTGTTAGTTACTTGTCAGTTACGCCTGTCAGTTACCTGTTAGTTATTTGTCAGTTACCGCCATTTTTTCATGTATTTTCATGCTGTTTTGCAAGAAATCCCGATAACAACAAAAATGCCGTAAACCCTGGAGTTTACGGCACTTTCAACGCTTTTACACTTTATGGAATTAGAACTTACCAGCCTTAGCAGCTTCCTCTACAGAAACTGTAGTGCCTTATTTTAATGGGTTTTCGCGATTTTTGTTAGCTACCAGTATGTTACGTATTCATTTTTGTATTATTCTATACAGCTTCAACCATGTTATTTTATATAAGAAGAAAAGCCCTCACTCTTCTGCGGGCAGCTGCATGATTGTAAGGACTTTTTCTTATTTGAGGGATATATTTAATGTACCAGATTCTTTCCCATCTGTCACGCACTATCGTGCGAGATAGTACGACGAATTTCGACATTACAGGCTCTTCACCAATACCTGGAAGTCTACTGCCTTCAGTTTCTTTACCACCTTATTGGCAGCCTTCTTTGTTCTGTATGTGCCGACCTGGACACGGTATGGGACGGAGCCGGCTACTTTGCGGATACTTGCTGAAAACCCCTTTTTCTTAAGTACTTTCACCATCACATCTGCATTTTCTTTTGTTCCGTAGGCTCCAGCCTGGATGTAATACTTTGCTTTCGGTTGCGCCGGCGCAATTGTGATCGTTTTTCCCAGAATGCCCTCTGCGATCAGCTTTCCGTGAGCATCCATACCAAGTTTTTTCGCTTTGGCATAATCGTCCTTGTTATCACAGAAGAAAGATTCTACCAGGACAGCTTTTGCCTTGGTCTTTCTGGTCCAGTACAGTCCGGGACGTTCTTCAGCTCCTCTGTCATGCCAGACAGTGCCGAGCTTCGCACTGATCCGCTGGGCTTCCGGAAGACCATTTGCATTGTAACAGTATGCTTCGCAGCCATATGCCTCTCCATTAAAGGCATTCAGATGAAGCTGGACTGACAGATCATAGTTCTGTTTATTCTCTTCTTCAATGAAATACTTGATTTCATCATTCAGGGAATGCAGCTGACCTTCCGGAGCAATACACAAGGTTGCCTCATGTCCTGCTACCTTAAGCCATTTGCACACATAAGGTGCCAGTTCCTTGTTGTATTTGTATTCGTTTACGCCACCTTTGCTGGTGCCATCTGCAGATGAGATGACGCCACCGCCATAGTTCGCGTGACCTACACAGATAAAATATTTCATGTCAAAGTTCTCCTTTCAAAAATGAGAGCGATCACTCGCCCTCATATTTTTTGTACTTTGTCTTATCCCAGATTGTCTTTACTCTTTCCCAGCCTCCAGTTGCTACCATATAAATCACGAATGATGCAATAATTGCAGCAAACACATAGTACCATTCAATCACAATTTTAAAATATTCGCAAAAAGCAACCATTGTAGCAGTGCATACAATAAAGGATGTGATAAGAGCAACTGCACTGGTTGGTAATTTTTTGAACCACGGTAGGTCTTTTATTGCCTGCACAATAAGAGACACCACAAAGGCCATCAAGCCAAATGCGATCAGAGCATAGGTTACATAGTTCATAATTTCATTTACATTAATGTTCATACAGTTAATCCTCCTTATGATCATGTTCCAAATCTGCAATTCTATGATTTGCTACCCGAATCTGTTCTTCTGATACAGCCATCCTCTGTTCCAGATTATAAGTTCGCTCTATGGTGTTGTTGTGCTTATCCACTCTTTTTGTAAGCTCTTCCAGCTTGTATTCCATGAGCGCCCTCGTCTTTTCATTCTGGCTATGATTGCTGATCAGACACACTATCAGCGTTACTGCTGCCGATATTGTAGAAGAAATAATTACTTCCATATATGTCCTTTCTCCAGCATTGCGCCGGCGCAATTTTGTAAAAAAATAAGACCTAGTATGGTCTCGCTCTAATTCTCATATTTATTTTCTTCTCCAATCACTCTTCTGTACTGTCAACCTGTCCTTTGTTTGCTATCATCTCGTCCTGCATAGCATATGCAAGCTCCTCGAACTCGTCACGGTCTTTACGGCACTGCGTACGGTTCTCTTTCCGTAACTCCTGGTTAGTGGTAGACTGCTGAATATACATAGTTTTTGGGTTAGCCTCACTGCAAGATGCGGTGTAGGTCTCCACTGTTACTCCGTTGATAACGGACTGTCCTGATAAGTTGATAGATTTAGATGTTGTTAATGCCATGATATTATCCTCCTATGAATAAAGTTTTCTTCTAAGTTCTTCGTTTTCTCTTTCGAGCCGATCCACTTTAGAACTCAGCTCTTGCATTGCTTTTACAACATACGCAAGCAACTGCAAATTATTGACAGATTTATAATATGGATGTCCGTCAACTTCTCCGCCTCCATCGACAAGGTTAGGGTCAAGCTGTTCGAGTTCGTCTGCTATAAAGCCAATCTTGTATTTTTTATGAGAATCTTTTCTTTCAAAAGAATGAATTTGCATTGCTTCAATAACTTTTGTTGCGTCTTGTACTTCGGCGTCTCTTATATCGCCTTTTAGTCGAATATCAGAAAGAGCTGCACTACATGCTCTTCCGAGACTAAACCATTTCCATGAACCATCAAGTCTGGTTTGAATCCAAATTGACCCAGCGTATGAATCTCCGTGATAGATAAAAGCTCTACTTCCAGCCACTTCAGCGCCAAGATAAACTCCTACAGCAGTCTTCGAACCTGAACCTCCCACATTGAACCCAACGTAAATGTTTCCGAAATTTCCATCAATTGCCAGTGGAATCATTCCATTGTTAGCTTTATAAAAGCTAAAGAAATTTTCATCACCTGTACCTGTTGCCGCACCAAAGCGCCAGTCTACCGAACCTCTATTGGACTGATACTCATATGTTGTATTTATTATGTTGTTACTCTGAATATAACCACCAATGGACATATTGCCATTGGTGGTTATACCTTTTCCGTTATATGCCCGAATCCAATCGGAATCCGTCATATACCAGCCACCACCATAATCCTCACTATACCATCCTGTAGTACCGCGCGATCTAAACCAATTAGATGCATATATGGTATTAGTATTCATGTCTGCAGTCGCAGTTATTGTTTTTCCCTGCACATTGCCAGTAGTGGTAATATCGCCACTGTATAAACTCAGATCACCATACATCGTGACCGTCTTATCAAAAAACTCGAATCCGGCGCCACCTTGTATAGATGTTCCAGTTCCCATTTTTCCTAATTTGATAGACGATCCATCAAAATATAAGATTTTCTGACTGTTTGTGCCGTTAAATATAGAGTATGACTGATTTGCAGTAATCTCTCTAGCAACTATTTTAACACCAGATATAGAACCGGATGCCTCGATGTCTTTTGCAAACAAACTGACAACGTCAATTTTATCAGCGGTAACCGAACCAGCCGCAATTTTTTCAGTTGTTATAGAATTAGCAGCCATTTGAACAGCGGTAACCGAACCAGCGTACAATCGTCCGCCATTAATATAAGTACGATCGTTGTTATAACACCAAGCGGCTATACCCATATCAACAGAATTTGCAAGGGTGTATGCGTCATTCCATGTACTCCATTGCGTATCACTAATACCGATTCGCCATAATTCACGACCATCAATCTTTGCAGTCTGCTTAGGATATCCGCCGGAAGCATCTCGCCATGGCACGCATGTTATTAAAAGACAGAAGTTTTCACCAGTTAGACCAATCGTATTTGCTAATTTCAACTCATTTACTGTGGTCATCGGGAAATTTTGTATATACCAAAGCGGCGTTTGATTTGTGCTTCTAGTGTCTTTGACGTCAAGTCCATCGCCTTTAGGACCTTGAGGCCCCGTAGCACCAGTGGCACCGGTCGGTCCCGTGGCACCAGTTGGTCCCTGAGGTCCGGTCGGCCCCTGGTTACCCTGGGGTCCTTGTGGTCCGATTGGGCCAGTGGCACCCATATCACCCTTTACTCCTTGTATTCCTTGGTTACCTTGGGGGCCTTGTGGTCCAGTCGCACCAGTATCACCTTTCACACCTTGTATTCCTTGGTTACCTTGAGGTCCCTGTGGACCTGTTGCGCCGGTATCACCCTGGGGTCCTTGCTCTCCAGTATCACCTTTCTCTCCTTTTTCACCTTGGGGTCCCTGTGGTCCAGCCGGTCCGGTAGCTCCACCAGCACCATCAACACCCATCCTGGTAGCGATATAGCCTACGGAGGTGGTTGCGTCTGAATATAAGGTGGTCTCTTTTGTCCAGAGATACTGTCCCTGTGGTACGTTAGGCATTGAAGTTAGCCATTCCCCTGTAGGAACATCTGTCATGCTAGTACCAACCTGGTAAGTGTATGTGTTTCCAACAATGGACTTAACGTTATTAACCTTAGTGTCGATCTCAGTAATTGCGCTCTCTACAGTCTTCTTACTCTTACCAAACAAAATATCGCCAGCACTAATTCTCAGGTGAAAGTTCCCGTCATCGCCTTTATAGAACTGAATATACTCATTCGTATCGCCAAATCCTACCTGGCCATCTGAGCCGAGATAGAATCCTCTGGTGGTATTGAGCGCAGAAGTCTTAGCTCCGGAATATATGCAGTCGTGTCCGATATGGTTTCCACCGATGTCAGCACCAAAAGCTACCAAGTCGGTCACCGCCACTTTATCTGCTGTGATACTCTTGGCCTGGATAACAGTACCGTTCAAACTGTTATAGTCAGTCTGCTCCGAAGTTACTCCTGATCCGTTGGTATTAAGCTTGTAGTAAAGGCCATCTTCCCCCTTAATGACCAGCTTATCTGCCTTGATGGTGTTACCCTCGATCAGATCACCTTTGATAGTTACACCGACCAATTCGCCAGTAATAGTCTGGTCGCCGACCACTACATTCTTAATCAAGCCAGATTCTGAATAGAATTTCTTCATAGCCGCTATGCCAATATTGGAGAAATCAATGCTTGCGTATTTCAAATCAGCGTCTGCGGCGTTAATCTTTTTTACATCCAGCTCATTGATTAACGCTTTGTTAGCCGCCAGTTCATCCGTAACGGTACTCTCAAATTCCGCGTATTTAGACTTAATGCTGGTAGTTTCTGCCTCAAGTGCTTTCAGACTTTCAATGGTGGCAAACTTAATATCAGCCTCTTCTGTCTTGATATAGTTTGACTCGATCTGTCCTACCGCCAGTTTCAGTTCTGATAAGCTCCCGTCCAGAGTATTGTACAACCCCTGCAGATTTCCCACCGCACTGCTGCCATATACACCCTCGTCAAAATGCAAAATATCCGATACATTGATAGTCCCCGTGTACCGTCCATCATCACTGATTACGGTGTTAATAATTTCCTGGGCGGCCTGGAGCTTCTCCCTGGCCTCTTCGAATGAGGGAAGCTTATTGGCCAGTTCGCACTCATCTTTGGTATGGTCCTGTGGATATTGTGTAAGCTTGATGATCCGCTGCTTTTCCCGGATCCCGGTGGCGGCATCGATCAGGGTGATTGTATCTCCCAGGGAAAAAGAAAAATCATCGTATCCGGCTCTTTGTTTGGCCAGATCAATAATATCAGCACTGTATGATACTTCCGGCTTTGACAGATCTTTCAGCCTCGCTTCTGCATCCTCTTTCATGGCTGCAGCATCTGTATAAGATTCGTCTTTCCAGATGTAGGTCTTCACCTTATTCGTGTACTGGTAATTTTCCAGGTAATTCTTCCCATCGTTCACGGACTCGATGGTAAGCCCGTCCTGGCCAATAGGGATAATTCTCGTATAATAGTCGTAGGTGCTGCCCTTCCTCTGTAACCGTTTCAGGTTAAGCCCTGTGAGGAAAAAGTTCCCTTTATCCTGGCCAACCTGATCGTAAAAGGATACTGTCTTTTTCTTGGTATCATAAACGACTTCACACATAAATGCAGTACACAGCTTCTGAATTACTCCAAGCGTATTTGTCTGCAATATCCCTGCATTTCTTTTCTTGGTTACGGTACATTCGCCAACCGTCCAGCCGGATCCAGCCAGAGCAAGCTTGGCCGCATCTTCTATTGTGGAATCCGTAATGCCAAAGGAGCTCCAGGGCTTCGCCTCCAGTTCTTCCAGGTTCAGTACCGCAACAAAGGAGAGGAATCCATCTGTGCTTACACTCTTTTCTTTTACTACATACTCAGCATCCTGAGTCTCAATATAATACTCTTCACAGATTTCATGATGTCTTGCCATGTATGTAAAAGAAAGAGTCTGATCGCCAGTTGTAACGTCGCTCGCAACCTTCAGATCCTTGTATTTGACAATATGCCCTATGGCATTGTGGTTCGTATCATATATCTTAAGCATAGGGCCGCCTCCGTTTAGTCTTCAATCATAAACATAAAAATGCCTAATTCCCAACTTCCAATATCAAGCCCATCAAATTCTTCCAGGGATACCTTATGCACCTCAAAATCCATTTCCAGTCCCAGAAGTTCCTGAATCTTTTGGTTGAGCTCTTTTACACTTTTTCCTTCTTTAAGAATGATATCCACATTTCCGGGGGCTCTCTTTTCCTGTTCAGCTCGCTTTTTTTCCTCTTCAATTGCCTTTTCCTCCTGTTCAAGATCCCGGTATTCTTCCATTAACTCCTTACGGGTATCTTCATAAGGTTTTAATGCGTTAAGCAATAAGTTCGTGTTTTTATTAATGGCATAGCTCAGTTTTATCTTTCCAGATAAAATTTTCTTTCCATCTTCTTTATAAATCTGTGCTTCTTTTTCCTGAAAAAGTTTTAATCCGTTATAAGCGTTTAACATTTCCTGGTTTGTCATGTTTTTTCCTCCTACATAAATCTTGGTCTATATTTCACAGTCATGTCTGTCCATGTGCTGTCTAAGGTAATCCTTGTTTCCCCTGGTAAAAGGATCGGCAGGCTCCAAATATCAACATCTGCTGCTTTGTTAGCCCCATTTTCTGTAATCTTCCCACTTTCTCCGTCTAAAATCACAGTACTGTTAGCAGTAAGGCTTCTTATTACCACCCGAAGGTTTTCTCCTGTATCTAGATTTCGGTTTATTCCAGTTATTGTCAGCTGTTCCATTCCCACCTTTGGCGTAATCTCTACCATACAAGGCGTCCGGATGTTCCCAGGATTTGTAACTACTGTCTCCAGCATCCCGGAAGCGGACTCCGAAAACGGTGAACCGTTTGGCTGTTCAGCAAACTCATAGCAGGAAAAATCAACGGTGAGCTTGCTCAGCCTGTTGGATGTCACCTTCAGACGGGCAAGCGGGTTTTCTGTAAAATCATGCTTGCTCATAAACCCGCAAAACTTGTGATCGAACTTATCCAGTTCCAAGGTGACCGACTCGGACATCATATGGGAAAGCAGGGTGCTGCAATTCTGCAAGATCTCATTTCGATCAGAGCCGTATACCAGGAAGGTGATCCGTATTGTCTTCCACCCGATTGATCCATTAATGAAAAACGGCAGTGGGCTTCCCCTCTGCCATTCGCTTTCATTTTCAATATCGGAAAATCCCGGAGTCACGTTCCACTGTTTGGCCTGTGCTCCGGATATGTCCCAGCCATTTATATTCATCTCAGACGCCCCCTTGTGTATCTTGTGGCTGCCATTTCATTTTTTATGTTCATGTCTTCCCTGAGTTCTCCGACCAGCTTATCTTTATCCATGAATACTTTTAAGTTCTTCATGGAGCTTGCCATGTTCTCCATCATGGACTCCATCGTACTCATCATGGAATCCATTTTGCTCAGTATTTCGGAGTTATCACTTCGATAGCTTCCTGATAACTTCGCCTGGTGCTCTGACTGCTGCTGAATCAAACGGTTAAGTTTCTCGACTCCAGCCGCTCCTACCTCCAGGGAAGATCTGGATTCCAGGAACTGATCCGGATTCATGGCAAAATTATAAAGGTTTTCTGCTCCCTGTGGGTTAATTACCTTGTCCCCGGTGAGCATGTTCTGCATGATCGCGCCATCGGACTTACGGAGAACATATTCCTGGGCGTTATTTTCAAATAACCACGCCAGCTGATCCTCTATGACGTTTTGAGTACCGGTCTTCAGGCCGTTCTTTTTCATAGCGGCCAGAATTGCTTTTTTCTGCGCTGATGTAGGCTTTTTGTCGGCTTCCACGCTAAGAGCATCCGCAATCTTTTTAACTGTGGAATCGTTGACGCTCCGGCCGTAGTTCTTAACAATGTACTGCCACAGATCCGAATGCTTCTTTTTCTCAGCATCTGATACTGATTTCTTATGGGCTTTACTTGCATTGATCAGCTTTTGTACTTCTGTAATTTCTGCCGGTTCTTCCGCTACACCTGCGGTCACGGCCTCCAGCTCTGCTTTTTGCGCGGGCGCAATTTCAGATGTTGTCCCAGAGGAAGCTGAGCTTGAAGAAGCAGTGCTGGATGTATCTGTTCCACCGGATCCAGAAGAGGCCGTGCCAGATGCAGTGCTGCCATTCGGAGTTACATTTACGTCAAGCAAAGTTCCACCTGTGCCAGCTTTCTGAATGCCAGCGATCAGGTTACCTACAATATCCTCACCAATCTGGCCAGCCTGTTCCACCAGGGACTGCAAGCCGGTAGATAGTCCCTCATTTAGTTTCGCAACAGCCGAAGCATTTTCAGCTGCCAGATCATCCAGCTGCTTCTTATAGTCTTTCTTGGTGTCACTTATCTGCTGGTCAATAGCATCCCGCGTAGCCTGTGTATCTTTTTTTGCCTGCCGGTCTGCTATCTCCTGCTTTTCTTCCCAAAGCTTGTTAAATTCATCCAGCTGCTCTGCAGTCATCTGATTCAGGCTGTAAATATTGGCGGTTGCTTCTGGTCCTGCGTCTTTCAGTTCCTGCAGCAGCCCCTCTGAAAGTCCCTTTCCGCTCAGTTCCTGCAACTGGGTTTCCCACAGTTTCAGTCCCTCAACCTGGGTATTCATATTGTAAATCAGACGATCTGCAGTATATCCGGAAGCATCCCAGGCATCATAGTTATTCATGGATGAAAGGATGTCTTTCTTCCGATCAGCTATGGCACTGTCCCTTTTTTCTTCCAGTTCCTGTATGGTCTCATTTAGTTCTTTTTCAAGCTTTTCCCGCTTATCATTGTAATCTTCATCAAGCTGCAGCTTTTCTTTTTCGTAATCTTCTTTGGCTTCCAGGTACTTTTTATCTGCTTCTATGCGCTCATCCGTGCCGGCTGTGAACTGTTTTCTGGCAATATCCCAATATTCCATCTCTGCCCTGGCGGACATGGAATAATAGGTCTGGTAGGTCTCCAGAAGGGATTTCTGTACTGAAGCCTGGGTCTTTGCAGCTTCCTCTCTGGCTTTGGCTGCCTCTTCCTGTTTCTCCTGCTTTTCCTCGTAGATCTGAGTGTCCAGTTCCTGGATCTTCTGTGTTGCTTCATACCAGGCATCAGTTCCGCTCTTTAAATTCTTTCGAACGGTGGTCCAGTAATTTTTCTCCTGGGCTAAAGAGGCAGCATGTAATGTCTTGTACTTTTCCAGCCGTTTTTCAGCAGCACTGAGGACTTCAGAATTATAAGTTTCTGCGTCCTTAGTAGTTTTCTTTTGATTATCTCCGGATCCGGTAACTTTTTCTTTGGATACGCCAAAATTGTTCTTTATACTGCTGCTCAGTGCCTTGCTGATCGTGGAACTGCTGTTAAGCTTATTAAGTTGAGAGGTTGCCTGTTTATAGGCTGTGGATCCTTTCACAGCTGTATCACGTATCTGCTGCCAGTACCATTTTTCATTGTCCAAGGACACTTCATGGCTCTTATTGTATTGCTTAAGCCAGCTTGTGGCGTTTTTCAACACAGCCTTTGACATTTTTCCAGCGGCTGCAGTTGCTACCTTTGTGTTTTTAGTTATACCAGATGCAGTACCTGCAGGTAACTGATAGCCGACTTCTTTCTCAAATTTCTTTGATGGAGAATGGATCTCTGCTGCTGCCTTGGCTGCGGCAATACCTGCATTGATCATTCTTATTGAAGCGCTGATGACCTGGGACTGGCCTGCTGATATACCTTGTGCTACACCAGCAGCTGCGTTATATCCCGCAGTGTAAAAGCTATTCTGATAGGTCCTAACAGCAGATGCCGCCTGTCCTGCCATGGTTCCAGCTGCACTGATTGCACCACTTTTTCCAGAATTGATACCTGTCTGGTACTGCTGAGCAGCTACGCTTCCGGCTTTTTCATATTCGCCTTTTTTCTCTTCGGCTGCCTTTGCTCCGGCGGACGCCATCTCGCCACCAGCCTGTTCAACGCCAGACTGCTGATCTTTAATTGAATTCTGGGTTCCTTCTCCTACAGCAGTACCAACATCTTCACCTGCAGACTGTGCATCTGCTGCCTGCTGCTGGATCAGTGCCAGAAGCTCCTGCATAGCGGATACTGCCTGCGTACCACCGGCATTAATTCCTGCCTGGATTTCTTCCGGAATCTGGATACCCGCTTTATTGGCGATTTCTGCCACGCCCTGGATTGTTCCTTCAATAGTCCCGTTCAGCTGATCTATTGCCTGCTGAGGGGTTATCTCACCGCTTGCAATTCCATCTGCAAGTCCCTCTGGGATCTGTACACCACATTCCTGCGCCATCTGTACGGTCTGCATGATGGATTCCTGCGTGGCTCCTAGAAGCTCCGCCCACCCTTGCACTGCTGCAGCAACGGCGTTATCAATGGACTCGCGCAAATCAGAAAAATCAATATCTGAAGAACCAAGATCTCCCATTGTCATCTCATAGGCGGTCTTATTAGCTGCCATTACAGTTGCTGTATCTTCTGATATATCCATGGCATCAGTCCACTTTTTGGATATGCCTTTCAACTGTTCTACGCCGTACTCACCCTGATTGTCCAGAGTCCATACCATGTGCTGGAGCATATTAGCTGCATCAGTTCCCTGATCCTGGATTGCCTGGATAAATTCTGCTGAAAAGATTGCCTGCCCGCTCTCGTCTGTGGCTTCTTTGAGGCGCTGAAGATTCTGCTGATAGTTCTGGATTCCATCCACCCAGGACTGCAGGTTCTCATTCATCTGTTCTGTGGTAATATCATCTCCACCGTCAAATTTATCAGCAAAACTGATTTTATCCTGCAAATCAGCCTTGATAGAATCCATGGTGGAATTGTATTCATCCAGGATCTGACGCATGGCAGTCTTAGCAGCATCCGCGGCTTCCTGGGAGCGTTCCATAGTTTTGTTGAACCCTTCCAGGGCTGTGCCAGCTCCTGCTGCCGCCAAGCCGGTTGCTTGGATTGCATCAGCATTATCTTCTTGTGCCTTTGTATTGTCTTCTGTTGATTCAGTATTATCCTTTTTTACTTTTGTAATGTTTTCTGCACTTTTGGCATATCTTTCCTGTTCTTCCGAGCATTTATCAATTGTTTTTTGATTTTCCTCAATTGCTTGAGAATATCCTTCCATTTTCTCTGCACAATCAGCTATGCTCGTAGCTGCTATTCCAGTTGCATCACCATATGCTACTGTTCTTCCATCAATACCATCCAAACGTGAATCCAATTCGCTGCTACTATCGCTTAGATGTTCCATAGCATAATTAAATTCATCCTGTGTTATTGCACCTTTTTCCAATGCCTCTGTATAAAGTTTTGTTTTCTCTGTTGGAAAATCAATATCAACTTGATAGCTTGGATCTACACTGGCCTTCTGTCTTTCCTCTTGGAGCTTTACAATTAATTCTCTCTCTTTTTCCAAGAGTTCCATTCTATCTTCAGTGATTTTTTTCTGTTCCTGTGCTTTATCCAGCTGTACCTGTGCCGCTAAAGACTCATTGATTAAATCCTGTGTGGCTGCAATTACCGCCTGTTGGATTGCTGTTTGCTGATAGTTTTCTACCAGTTTTTCCAGCTCATCATTAGTTACACTCAGTTTATCATTTTCATCATCATAAGCACCAGCCAGTTCTGGAATGGACTCTGACAGTTTATCTACGATAGCCGCCATTTCCTGTTTCTGAACAGCTGTACGGTCTTCGACATTATTCAGTGCTTCCAGTCTGTCAGCCAGAGCGCCTACATTTTCCACGGAATTCAGGGTTCCGGTAAACTGATCGTCAATCGCCTGTACATTATCAGCTACTTTCTGCGAAGACTGTATGACGTCATCATACATCTCTTCCATTGCATCTTTCTGAGGCGTAATCGCGTCTGTCAATCCAGACACAACATCCGTAAGTAATTCCACGCCGTCCTGTAAGGGACCTGAAATGTAATCATACACTGCAATTCCCAGTCCCTCTGTGGCAGAGCTAAGCTCTGTCAGTTTACCCTGCAGGTTATCCTGCATAGTATCTGCCATATCAGAAGCCGCACCTGAACAATTTCTCAGGCTTTCCTCATAGCCAGCCACCTGATCAGCTCCGGTATTAAGAAGCATGTTCAAGCCTTTAATGGAGTCAGATGTAAATGTAGCCATAAGAGCCGCCTGCTTCTGGGCATCTCCCATTCCATCTGTAGCAGACTCTACATCTTTCAATACATCCGTCATGTCACGGAAATTTCCGTTAGAATCCATTACGGTAACAGAAGTATCACCAATGGCGATCTTTCCATCTTTCATCTTGCTGGTCAGATCTCTCATTATAGCAGCAAGAGAAGTACCAGCTTCACTGCTCCGGAGTCCGTTGTTTGCCAATGCTTCCAGGAAAGAGGTTGTGGTCTCAATGTCC
>ERZ894186.640-NODE-640-length-13545-cov-8.909266_pt1 | contig 13545 bp, 8 predicted proteins | sample MGYA00380280_ERZ894186 | MGnify/ENA primary metagenome ERZ894186 (study PRJEB32331, sample SAMN06328449) | human gut metagenome | biome: human gut microbiome; feature: stool | host: Homo sapiens | collected 2013-02-13 ... | reverse complement strand
GCATAAATTCTGTGCATCGCGCAGCGTGTTGCTGGGCACGGAGTGAACAGTAACTCTTTGATTTTTCGATGAGAATGATAGTTTGTAAACAGTTGACTTTCGGAAAAAAGTTCTATATTCTTTAAATAGGATAAAAAGGTTAACTGTTCTGCAGCCTTACGCGATATGGAAGGCGATAGAACAGAAGTGGGAGAATCTGATATGAAAAGAAGAAAACGAGGGAAACAGACACTTAAAAGAAAGATGCTAAGCATTCTTCTGCTCTGTGCAATGTCATGTATTCTTGCGGTAGTGATCGTGTCGTATATGACGATCCGAATGATCCAGAATGACAGTATCCAGGAGAGTATGCAGATATATCTGGAGCAGATCACGCGGGAGATAGACAGTGATTATTATGACATGATCGGTATTGTCAATCAGATGAGCCCCAACGGACTTATCGGAAATGTGACAGAAAGATATCTGAGTGCGGAAGACAACTATGATCGATATTTTGAGCAGAAATCTCTCAGAGAAGAACTGATAAAACTTGGATATGTGAACACAAAGCTCCTTGGTATTGCATATTACGATCCGAAAGAGCAAAAAGAACTGATTGGGAATTTTAACGTAAGGGTTCTGGATCCGTCATATCAGACAATCTCTAAAGTGGTAGTAGGTGCCGAGAACATCATTCAGGCCATGCATGCATCCTATCTGGGAATCAAGGAGACGCCGGTACTATCCGTGATGCGGAGAGTTTCCTTTGGAAACAAACGGGTACTGGATATTTATGCAGAAATGGAGCCGGATATGAGTGTTTCAGATCGACTAAATAAAGAAAAATGGCCATATACCTATATGGAGATGGATGAAAATGGTATTGTACAGTACAGCAATAATCCGGTGATCGTCAAGGGACAGAAGCTTTTGTCGGAATTACCGGAAAAAGAAGGATATGCTGCGATAAATCAGGAAGGATACAAAATCATGGCGTATCGCAGTTCCATCGGATATGTCAATGCCATTGCACTGCCGGAGAATACCTATCAGAAAGAAATGAATATGTGGAGACTGAAGTTAGTGGTTATCATCCTGGCAGCTTTTGGTATTTTTTCCAGTTCGGTTTTTTACCTTTACCGGTTGGTATGCAAACCCCTCAATCAATTTCAAAAACAGATGATTCAGGTGGGAAATGGATCTTTACAAGAGGCGGAACAGGAGTATGGGATCAAGGAATTCGATGACCTGATGCACGAAGTGGAACAGATGAAGGAACAGATTAGGAATCTGATAGATGATGTTGTGGAAAAAGAAAAAAGTATTCAGCGAACGGAATATGAGAAGCTCCTGTACCAGATCAATCCACATTTTCTGCTCAATACGTTAAATTCCGTTCAGTGGATGGCAAGAATGAGCCGTCAGGACAATATTACGGAATTTGTACAGCGCTTAAAAAGACTGCTGGCGTATAATCTTGGAAAAGAAGGAATGCAGACAACACTTCGAACAGAAATCGATATTGTGAAAGATTATATTGCACTGGAACAGATGCGCTATGATTTTGTAATAGAAATGAATGTGGAAGAGGGGCGTTATCTGGAACAGCCGACGGTACGGATGCTGTTGCAGCCACTGGTGGAAAATGCGATACGGTACGGACTTGGAGATGATGAAAAGATCACCATACAGGTCTTTGAGGATAATATCAGGGGACTGGCGATCATTACCATATTGGACAGCGGTAATGGCCTGACCCAGGAGGAGATCAATCAGATTAATGAACCATTTGATTATGATGTGAAAAAAATGCAGCATGGGAACAGAGGAATCGGTCTGCGATATGTAAAAGCAATGCTGGAATCTTTTTATGAAGGAGAGACGAACCTGTTTGTTAATTGCAAAAAAGGCTATGGAACCAAAATTACAATTTTGATTCCGATTCAGGAAGAACTTCGGAATAAAATCAAATTCACAGGATCTGAGACGGAAAAAGAGGGTATGGAGAAATGAAGGTATTGGTTGTAGATGATGATAAACTGGCAAGAAAAGGTTTGATTTCTATAATGGATTGGGGCAAATATGGATTTGAAGTTGTGGGGGATGTCCAGAATGGCCGCAAAGCACTGGAATTTCTGAAGGATAATGAAGTGGATATTGTATTCACGGATATAGACATGCCGGAGATTGATGGAATTGAACTGATGAAAAGATGCAAAAAGGAATATCCGGAGGTGAAATTCGTAGTCTTTTCTATGTATGAAGATTTCCGTTATGCACAGAGTGCCCTGAGACTGGGAGCCCTGGATTACATATCCAAAATAAGCTTTGATGGGGATGAGTGTGACCAGATTCTGGAACTTATAGAAAGAAAGTATAAGGAAAATCAGTCGAAAAAAGAACCGCGGAAGGAGGATTCCGGACTCCAGAAAAGGCTGGAAAAAGCGTGGACGAATACCAGATGGATCTTTAATGACTGTGAGTTCAACAGACTGTGCGAGATAACCCGGGGCGTGGAGCTGCGGACTGCTGAAAGAGTTTTTATAAAAAGTTTCCACAGCTTCCAGAAACTCACAGGAGAAGAACTTGAATTTCCATCCTTATCTTCTGTGGACGAGATGCTGGAATGGGTAAAAAACTGGAAGGAGAATCTGTATCAGACGTGTCTGCAGACTGATAAAACAAAGGATATTTATATGTTTGCAAGAGTGATCCTGTATACAGACGAGCATATAGAAGAAAATCTGAAGTCAGAAGAGGTAGCAACACAGATCGGAATGAGCAGAAGTTATTTCAGCACGAGATTTAAGGAGATAACAGGTGAAAATTGCTGTAACTGGAAAAGGCGGAGTAGGGAAAAATACGATATCTGCAGTATTAGCATGGCTGTATGCAGAAGAAGGGAAAAAAGTATTTGCTGTAGATGTGGATCCAGATGCAAATCTTGGACTTGCACTGGGGTTTTCAGAGGAAGAACCTTTCATCCATGCGTGTTAATTTACAGAAATGCTATAGTACTGAACGGTATGTCAGGCGGTGTGGGAGGAGGTAAATAAAATAATTATTTACCTCCTGCCCGATCGTTGTGCGTGCTCATAAAGAAACCGTATGCGTCCACAGCGTACGGAAAAATGTCCATTATACGCGGAAAAAACAGTTGACGTACCACGAAAAACGAGTTATAGTATACGGCAGTGACAGCAAAACGAGAAGAAGTTTGCAGGAAAGAGGAGAAAGCCCGCCGAAGGAGTAAAACTCTCAGGTTCCCGTTTTCGGGAGAAAACTGCAGATGGATCGTTCTCTGGAGACACCTGTATCAGACAGGGGCCGAAGGTGCAAACGGCGCGCAGCGTCTTGAATCTCTCAGGCAAAAGGACAGAGGATGCTTGATTTTTTATGACAATTCTTATCAGTTCCATGTAAGCGGAGTTCTCCGTCTTCTTTCGAACGGTCTTTTGTATTTCCCGTATTGTTATGTTGCAAAACAGATAACTGAACAGAGACAGGAAAAATTTGATAAAACGAACGTAAAACGCCTGCGTTTTTAAGGAGCTTTATAAATTTTATTTGGCTCTTCAGTTATAATAACTTGAGAAGAGGAGAGATTTGGGTATGTGGAACATGGTAAATCAGTTTCTGGTAAAGGTCGATGATCTTGTGTGGGGTGTACCGCTTATGGTACTGATCCTGGCAGGAGGCATTCTTCTGACTGCACGTCTTGGACTTCTTCAGATGCGCAGGCTGCCGCTGGCGCTGAAGTGGATGTTTAAAAATGAAGAAGAGGGAGACGGTGAGATCTCCAGCTTTGCAGCACTTTGTACGGCACTGAGCGCGACGATCGGTACCGGAAACATTGTCGGCGTGGCGACTGCTGTCTGTGCAGGCGGACCGGGGGCACTGTTTTGGATGATCGTAGCTGCGTTTTTTGGAATGGCAACGAAATATGCAGAAGGTCTTCTGGCAGTCAAATACCGTGTGGTTGCAGAAGATGGGCATAGCCTCGGCGGACCGTTCTATTACATTGAGCGTGGCATGGGAGCAAAGTGGAAATGGCTTGCAAAAATCTTTGCTTTCTTTGGCGTCTGTGTTGGTCTGTTCGGTATCGGTACCTTCAGCCAGGTAAACGGTATTTCCAGTGCAATCCAGAACTTTTTTGATCCGAATAAAACAAACTGTGTGACACTTCCGTTCCTTGGCACGTATTCCTGGGCGGTTGTAATCGCATCTTTGATTTTGGCTTTCTGTGTTGGCGCAATCCTGATTGGAGGATTAAAACGAATTGCGACAGTCAGCCAGATCATCGTTCCGTTTATGGCTGTGATTTATTTTGTATTTAGTGTAGCGCTGATCCTGCTGAACATTACACACATTCCGGCAGCAATTGTGACCGTAGTAAAGGGTGCGTTCAATCCGTCCGCAGTGACAGGCGGTATTGTCGGAAGTATGATCGTGGCAATGCAGAAAGGTGTGGCACGTGGTATCTTCTCAAATGAGGCAGGACTTGGAAGTGCTCCGATTGCAGCAGCTGCAGCGCAGAGCAAGGAGCCGGTACGTCAGGGTCTTGTAAGCATGACCGGTACCTTTATTGATACAATCATTATCTGTACATTGACCGGACTTTCCATTGTCGTAACAGGTGCATGGCAGGTAGACGGACTGGAAGGAGTCCAGGTGACAACGTATGCATTCCAGAACGGACTTCCGATTCCGGCGCAGGTATCGGCATTTGTTCTGATGATCTGTCTGGTATTTTTTGCATTTACAACAATTCTCGGATGGGATTACTACAGCGAGCGCTGTCTGGAGTACCTGACAAATGGCCATAAGAAGACAATCCTCACTTACCGCTGGCTGTATATCTTTGCAGTATTTATCGGACCGTACATGACAGTAAGTGCGGTATGGACGATCGCAGATATCTTCAACGGTCTGATGGCCATCCCGAACATGATTGCTCTGTTTGCATTAAGCGGTGTCGTTGTAAAGGAGACAAAGGACTTCTTCGCAGCGAAGAAACACATTGAAAAATAAAAATACAAGAGCAGGTAAGGCTCCCCGTAAAGAAGATTTTGCGGGGAGTTTTTTATGTCTGCGATTCGATAACTGTTCAGAGCTGGATAAAAGGTTACTGTCTTTGAACAGACAAAAGGATACAAAAATCGGAATCACACTTGTATGAAGATGAAAGAAACGATATAATAAAAGAATGTAGCGTCAGAATAAAAAGAGAAAAAACGCCAAAGCAGGCGGTACAGGAATAAAACGGGCGAAGAGCCGGAGGCAGAAGCGATGCTTACAAAAAATGATATTATCCATTTTTATGATCGATATAAGAAAAATCTGAAAAAAGAAGAACAGGTCATCGCACGGCTTCTGCAGGTGAAGGATCAGGAGGAGTGGATTGATAACCTGAAGAAAAAATCACGGGTGATGCGCAGCCTTTATATCGAAAACGAGGCGCTTCTGAATATGTACGTCCGTCCGTTTCTGGAAAACGGGGACATTTTAAGCGACGAACTGGCAGAAGAGTTCCTGCACCAGATTATTCAGGCAGATCAGGAAGGATATATGGATGATCTGGCGATGCGTGAGGTCGTAGAACAGCTGGAGCCGTACTTTGAGAAAACGGATCATTTAAACGACTACATCTGGACGATCAACATGATCGGCAGCATTTACAACCGCAGTTCAGGCGTGGAGAACGGAAAACGGAGTGCACAGTGCTATCGGAAGCTGCAGAAGCTGAGCAGCCGGTACTTTGAGATCGAGGATTTTGAGGTACGGAAAAGGATTCTCTATTCTTATTATAATTATCCGGTTGTGCTGTTCAATTTCGGGATGATCGGGCCGAAAGGGATCCTGGAAGAAATGGAGCGTGCGATTGCGTTTTATACGGATGAACGAGTGGTAGCGCTTGATGGTGGCCGCTTTGATTTTAAGCAGATCATGGAGGAGCTGAATTATGATCTGCTTGGCAACTATATGATTGCGAGTGAGCGGGACACGGTCGATCCGGAGCTTCTGGAGCGGGCGGGAAAAGAGCTCGGAAGCTATTACCAGAGTTATCTCGATGAGGGATGTCAGCCGTATGAGGTGCCGGATGAGATTTACTGTAATTACCACCGGTATCTTTTTTTCTCCGGAAAAATGTCGTTCACAGAGTTTGTGGAGGACTATAAGAGGTTCTGCGATTACAGCGTGGAGCATGATACGATGGATGAGGAGGATGCTGATTTCACGGACAGCCGTTTGTTTCAGGTGGCGGTCAATCACCTGACGAACATTATTTACAGCCTGAAATATTATGAAAAAGAGTATGAGGGTGATCCGAATCTGGGAAAGGAATGTATCAATCAGTACATTCAGGTACTGCGAAGAGTGCCGCGTGCGGGAAACGCAGCATTTGTCAACGACGTGATGTACCGTTCGCTGTGCGGACTTCTGGAAATGTTCGCGGACGATGAGGAAGGCTCGAAGATCCTGACGAATATCCTGATGAACCGAGATGAGATTACGCTGATCCATGCGTCCATGGTAGATAAAATTTCGCACCGGATTCTGGATACGGTTCTGAAAAAGAAGCCGGAGCTGCTGGTCGGTGCACTTGGCTGTACAAGCGTGATGGAGGTGCTGGAGCAGCCGGAGAAATTTTTCAATTTTATGGAAGAGTCTGCAAAGCTGTTCGATATCGGAAAGCTTCAGATCGCGGAGATTATCAACAAGCAGTCGCGCCGCCTTACAAGCCGTGAAAAAAAGCGGATTTATGAACATCCGAAGGCTGGAACAAAAGTACTTGAAAAAATTCCGTCGATGCAGAAATACCGTGATATGATACTGGGACACCACAAGTCCTGGGATGGGAAAATGGGTTATCCGAAGGACTTTGACAACTGTGCGAGTCCGGATCGGATGCTGATTGAGATTCTTCGGATCAGTGACTGTCTGGACGCAGCGACGGATTTCATTGGGAGAAGCTACGGTACGGCAAAGAATTTTGCGCAGTGTCTGGAAGAATTCAGCCTTGGAAAAGGCACACTGTATTGTCAGGAACTGATCGAACTTTTGGAGGGGGATGCGGCACTGCAGGATGAACTGACGTATCTTCTGGAGGCAGGACGTATTCGTACGTACTATGAGATTTTCTGGGGCATGATGGAACCCTGCGATGAAGAACAGGAGAAACATCTGCAGGAGCGCTGGAAACAGACGGAGCTGGATGACCAGGAAGAACTGCTTGGCATCCTGCACGAGAGTGGACGGGAAAACCGCAGCGTGATCCGGGCGCTGGCACGCAACTCGCTTTTGATCCTTTCTGTCAATATGCGAAACGGGGACTATACGGTGACATACCGTGGAAAGAGCGGTTTGTTTGCGCATCTGGAGAACGGAAGGTATGAGGATTTTCTGCAGAACTGTCTGGCACCTGCGGCAGATGCGTCGGACTGGGAGAAAGTCCGCTATAAGCTTCGCCTGAAGGCGCTGGCGAAATCGTTTTCAGAGCAGAGCGGAAGCTATGAGACGGAACTGCGTATCCGCACGGAGCACATGATGCGCTGGGTACGTTTTCAGTTTGTCCAGACAGATGAGATCAACGTGATTCCGAACCAGATGATCGTGATTTTACAGGATGTTCATGACACAAGAAGCAGAAGTGAGCAGCTGAAGCAGGCCATGAAGGAAGCGTACGATACGGCAGAGCATGCCAACCGCGCGAAAAGCCTGTTTCTGACGAGCATGTCGCACGATGTCCGTACACCGATGAATGGTATTATGGGAATGACCCAGATTGCCAGAAAGCATCTGGATAATACCGCACGTGTGGGGGACTGTCTGCGGAAGATCGAGGAATCTTCAAAACAGCTGCTTGGACTGATCAACGAAGTACTGGATATGGCGAAAATCGAGAGCGGAAGCGCACAGCTCAAGGAAGAGGCACTGTCGCTTCCTGAACTGGTCGATGCGGTGGGAGAAGTGTGCCGCACGGATGCAGAGAGAAAGCATCAGCAGTTTGAGGTGATCGTTGGCGGCATCCGCCATGGGCAGGTGCTGGCTGATCCGGTGAAGCTGCGCCAGATTTTGACGAATCTGACAGCAAACGCAGTGAAGTATACGCCGGACGGAGGCCGGGTCGAGCTGCTCGCAGAGCAGGTGTCACTTAGCAAAGAAGGATATGGCAGCTATCGCTTTATCATCCGGGATAATGGAATCGGCATGTCGAAGGAATTTCAGAAACAGTTGTTCCAGCCATTTTCCAGAGAGGACAACAGCATGACGAATGTCACGCAGGGAACCGGTCTTGGACTTTCTATTGTAAAATCAGTGATTGATATGATGGGAGGAAGCATTGAGGTGCAGAGTGTACAGGGGCAGGGAAGTACCTTTACGGTGCTGCTGCAGTTTGCACTTACACAGGAGAGGGCAGGAGAAATCGAGACAGAAGAGGAAGTCCGCTTTGACGGACACAGAATCCTGCTGGCAGAGGATAATGAGCTGAATCGTGAGATTGCCTGTGAACTGCTCTCAGAGATCGGACTGGTGGTGGAAACAGCGCAGAACGGACAGGAAGCAATTGAAAGCATTGTGCGTCGGCCGGACTATTATTATGAGCTTGTATTTATGGATATTCAGATGCCGGTGTTAAACGGTTATGAGGCAACAAGAAAAATCCGAAATGCGGGGAAACGGTATACCGATCAGCTTCCGATCATTGCAATGACGGCAAATGTCTTTCAGAATGACATTCTGGAAGCGATCGAGAGCGGCATGAACGACCATGTGACGAAGCCGATCGACATGAAGGTGCTAAGTGATTTACTGCGCAGGTGGCTTCCGGAGAAGGGAAACGTCGGACACAGGGAAGCAGCTGTTTAACCGGGGCAGAAAAACAGCTGGAGAGAGCTGCGGCTGCAGAATGATCTTACGCTTGGGGATCTGGCATCGCGCAGTGAGCTTACCAAGGGATTTCTGTCGCAGGTGGAACGGAATCTGACCATGCCGGAGTTTTTTGTAGATGAGCAGGCAGCAAAGCGGACTATGAAGTTCTGCTGACCAGGGTTACGGAAGGAGAAAAGGAAGATGAAAGAAAAGAAACTGATCGAGTTTCGGAATATTGTCAAAAGTTTTGACGGCCAGATTGTATTAAAGGGTGTCAATCTGGACATCAACGAGAAGGAATTTGTGACGCTGCTCGGACCGAGCGGCTGCGGCAAGACGACGCTTCTTCGGATTCTTGGAGGATTCCTGGATGCGGACGAGGGACAGGTAATTTTTGACGGGGAAGAGATCAGCAAAAAGCCGCCGTATGAGCGCGAGCTGAACACGGTTTTTCAGAAATATGCACTTTTCCCGCATCTGAATGTGTATGAAAATATCGCTTTTGGATTGAAAATTAAAAAAATGAGTAAAGACATCATTGACCAGAAGGTCATGAAGATGCTCAAGCTGATCGGTCTGGAAGGATTTGAAAAGAAAAATACGACGCTGCTTTCCGGCGGCCAGCAGCAGAGAGTGGCGATCGCACGCGCACTGGTAAATGAGCCGAAGGTACTGCTGCTCGATGAGCCGCTGGCGGCGCTTGACCTGAAGCTGCGAAAAGAGATGCAGTACGAGCTGAAGCGGATCCAGCAGGAGGTCGGTATCACGTTTATTTTTGTCACACACGATCAGGAAGAGGCGCTGACGATGTCAGATAAGATTGTGGTCATGAAGGGCGGCGAGATTCAGCAGATCGGTACACCGGAGGAGATTTATAATGAACCGGCGAACCGCTATGTGGCAAACTTTATCGGAGAGAGCAATATTATCCCGGGCGTTATGCCGGAGGATTATAAAGTACGGTTCGATGACATTACGTTTGACTGTGTAGATTTTGGATTTAAGCCAAATGAGCCGGTGGATGTTGTCATCCGTCCGGAGGACATCGATATCGTGAAGCCGGAAGATGGAAAGATGACCGGAGAGGTGCTCAGCGTGCTCTTTAAGGGCGTGCACTACGAGATCATGGTCGAGACGGTACCTGGTACGAGCGTCACGGTAAATATGAGCGTAGTCAAGAACCAGGATGTGACCGGAGACGGCGGAAAAGAGAAAATGAGTGCCGGAAACTTTTACGTGGATATCGAGGATGTGCCGGTACTTGATGATAAGGAAGTCATCGCACGTGCGAATGCGCAGGCATGGAATCCGGAGACGGACGATTATATTTCCATTGCAAAGATCGAGTATGATATCAGACCGGAAGTCGGCGAGTATCCGGTGCGTTTCTCGACTGCCGCAGGCACGGTGATCGAGCGGAAGATTTTTGTCGTGAACCAGCCATTTGTAAAGAACGAGAAGGCCAACGAGGGTGTCATGGCATTCAGCTTCACGAAGACTGTCGATGAGATCAAAGAGTCGCAGGCGCTCGACACTGACCTGAAGACCTGGGCAAATGCGCAGGGCTGGAAGCTGAGTGACGAGGAGCAGAGCGTGGACATTTACGTGGATTATGATTTTGAACCGGAAAATATCAAAGAGGGCGTTTATCAGATTATATTCTCCACAGAGGGACGCGAATTCAAGATCCACACAACCGATTACTCAGAGGTGGGTGCGGAGGTCGGCCTGACCTTCTTCCCGGAAGATCTTCACGTTATGTCAAGGATGGTGTACTAAATGAAACGATTTTCACAGCTTGCAGTGCCCTACATTGCATGGGCCGTGATGATGCTGATTCTGCCGATGGGGCTGATTGCGCTTTATTCGGTGACGGAACAGGGAAACAGCATTATCTCCTTTACCTTTACTCTGGAGCATTATGCAAAATTTTTCACGGATCCGGATTTTCTGATCGTTTTGTGGCGCTCCCTTCTGATTGCACTGAAAACGACGGTGATCTGCCTGCTGCTTGGCTATCCGATCGCCTATTTCATCTCAAGAAGCAGCGAAAAAATGCAGAATCTGCTTGTGCTTGTCATCACGATCCCAATGTGGATCAACATGCTGGTGCGTACGTATGCGTGGATTGGACTGCTCAGTGAGGGAGGCCTGATCCAGCGGCTTCTTTCCCTCATAGGCCTTGGCGGTGGGGAGCTGCTCTATACGGAGGGAGCAGTGCTGCTTGGCATGGTGTACAACTTCCTGCCGTTTATGGTGCTGCAGATCAATACGTCACTTTGCAAGATGGATCATTCCCTGCTGGAGGCAAGCTCCGATCTGGGAGCAAATCCGCGCCAGACCTTTGTCAGAGTGACGCTTCCGATGTCACTGCCGGGCGTCATCAACGGCATTACGCTCGTCTTTCTGCCGGCAGTCAGCTCCTTCTTTATTCCGAAGCTACTCGGCGGCGGTCAGTATTTCCTGATCGGTAACCTGATCGAGAATCAGTTCATTACGGTAGGCGAGTGGAACTTCGGAAGTGCGATCTCAATGATCATGGCAGTTATCATGATGCTTCTGATGATGGCTGTGCGCAGAGTGGAGATCCGCAACAACGGCGGAAAGGAGGAGTAGACCGGTGAAAAAAGAAAAAAGGACCTTTGGAACGATTCTGATGGCGCTTGTGATCGTGTTTTTTTATCTTCCGATCATCTATATGGTCGTCTTTTCCTTCAATTCCGGAAAATCACTGACCAGCTTTACCGGCTTTTCCCTGCGCTGGTACAAACATATGATGGAATCGCACACGATGATGGAATCCCTGTCCACGACATTCAGCATTGCGCTGATTGCGACGGCAGTTTCCACGATCGTCGGCACGATCTCTGCGATCGGCCTTTCCAAATCAAAAAAGATTATCCAGAGGCTGATGGAGCAGGTCAACAACCTGCCGATGATGAACCCGGAGATTGTGACGGCGATCGGCTTCATGCTGCTGTTCATCACATTCCGGGTGGAAAAAGGTTACGTGACGATGCTGCTTGCGCATATCGCATTCTGTATTCCGTACGTTATGCTCTCGGTCATGCCGAAGATCCGTTCGCTGGATCCGAACCTGGCAGATGCGGCGATGGATCTCGGGGCGACACCGTGGCGTGCGCTGACAAAGGTCATTGTGCCGCAGATTATGCCGGGCATCGTTTCCGGTGCGCTGATCGCGTTTACGATGTCGGTCGATGATTTCATTATTTCCTATTTTGTGACCGGCGGCGGTGTGAAGAACCTGAGCATCACCGTCTACACGATGAGTAAGCGTGTCAATCCGAGTATCAATGCGATCTCAACGCTGGTGGTTGTGATTATTACACTGGTGCTGCTTCTGATCAATCTGGCACCGGTGGTGATGGCAAAACGGGAAAAGAAGGCAGAGATCAGCCGGAAAAAACAGATTGTGCCAATTGCAGTGGGAGTTGTGGCGGTGGCTGCAATCGTTCTGGCAGTGCGTCTTGGCAAAAAAGATTCTGTGCTTCCGTATGCAGGACAGACACTGCACGTCTACAACTGGGGTGAGTATACCGGCGAAAATATCCTGCGGGAATTCGAGGAAAAGACCGGTGCAAAGGTTGTGATGGAAAACTTTGACTCAAATGAGCAGATGTACATCAAAGTGGCGAATGGCGAATCCTACGATATTCTGGTGCCGAGCGACTATATGATTCAGCGTCTGATCCAGGAGGGATATCTGCAGAAGCTGGATCACAGCAAACTGGACTGTCTTGACAAGCTGTGTGACGATGTTGTGGGACTGCCGTACGATCCGGGAAATGAATATTCAATCCCGTATTTCTGGGGAAGTGTCGGCATTGTATATGACAAAACGAAGGTTGACCTGGAGGATCTGGAGCGGGAAGGCTTTGACATTTTCAAAGACCAGAAATATAAAGGTCAGATCTATCTGTATGATTCGGAACGGGATTCCTTTATGATGGCATTAAAAGCGCTGGGTTATTCCATGAATACGGAGAATGAGGACGAGCTGCAGGCGGCATATGAGTGGCTCGTGGAATGTGTACAGACGATGGAGCCGGAGATTGTGACGGATGAGATCATCGACAACATGGCACAGGGACGCAAGGCGCTTGGCCTGATCTATTCCGGAGATGCGACGTACGTCATGTCAGAAAATGAGGACATGGGTTACTATCTGCCGGAGAGCGGTACAAATCTCTGGTCCGATGCGATGGTGATTCCGGCAAACGCAAAAAATCCGGACCTTGCACATGAGTTTATTAATTTTGCAAGTGATTACGAGGGTGCGTATGATAACTCAAGCTTTGTTGGCTATAGCTCGGCAAATCAGGAGGTAATGGATACGCTTTCCGGCGAAGGTGGAGATTACGAGGGCATCAATGCCTATGTGCCGCGCTCCGGAAATCCAAACGATGAAGTATTCGAATACAACGAAAATACGAGAAAGCTGATCGCGAACCTGTGGAGCAAGGTGAAGATCGCGGCGAGCAACGCGAGCTGAGATATGTCGGCAGAGGAAATTTTAACCGAGTCAAGCAAGTCCCCTGCGTGGTTGCGCGGAGCAAGTAGCGAAGCGGATTGCGAATGTCCGTTTTACATACGAGCTGCAGCAGTCAAGGAGATTTTTGTGATAGAAAAGAACAGCCAGAACATTACTGAAGGGTTGGTAATGTTTTG
>ERZ894186.621-NODE-621-length-13866-cov-19.998479_pt1 | contig 13866 bp, 10 predicted proteins | sample MGYA00380280_ERZ894186 | MGnify/ENA primary metagenome ERZ894186 (study PRJEB32331, sample SAMN06328449) | human gut metagenome | biome: human gut microbiome; feature: stool | host: Homo sapiens | collected 2013-02-13 ... | reverse complement strand
GTTAAGAGCTCCTTACTGAGCGATGCTCATAAATTCTGCATTCGTGAAATACTTAGCAAATTCCAAGTCAGAAGCAGCTTTCTTAGCCAATGACGGTTCTTTAGCAACAGCGTTCTTCAAACTGCTGGTTACCATAGAAGCATTGTTGGTTCTTGCACCTAATACAGCCATCAGGTAGTCAGTATAAGCGTCAGGTTTTGCTACACTAGCCAAAGTGTTTTTAGCCTTGTTGTAGTCCTTAGCCAAGATCTGTGCCAAAGCAGCGCTGTTAGTCTTAGTGTCACCGAATGCGCTTACAGCTCTGTCATATTGACCTTGAGCAATATACAGGTTACCCAGTGCTTCGTTCAGTTCTTTTGTTCCCGCATACCCATAGTTCATCGTGGCGATGAAACGGGTGGCCGGGTGCAAGTCGATCCGCTCATATCCCGGCACATCGATGCTTCTTCGAAAGTCCAACGTTCCATGAAGTACCGCCAGAGCTTCACTTTTTGCCATATTAATCTCGTCGAGCACCGCAAATCCACCATGCTGCGCCGCACAGCAGATCGGACCCGGACGGAAAATTACTTCCTGTTTTTTAAAAGTATCCATACCAATCAGAGATGCAGCATCCATATTGACATGAAACGACACATCCCACCGCGGTCTAGCGAATGCAGCGGCAAGATTTTCCGCAAAAATATTTTTCCCGGTGGCTTTATGACCGACAAGCAAAATATTTTTTCCACATAAAAGTGCCGTCACTGCCTTTTCCCAGATATCTGTTCCATAATAAATGTTACTCGGAACGGGTATCCTGGACTGAAACTGTGGCTCCACGGGATATTGTTTTCGAAATTCAAGTATGGACTCCTTTAGTTCCGGTCTGATCTGCAGATGCTCTATGATATCAAACACCATTGATTACTTCCTTTCTCTTTCTGAAATGCTGTAACTATCATATCACAAATCTGTTATTTGTAAAATCAATAGATGCATCTGTTTCTTCCTCGGAAATTTCCCGGTGAAAAATGCAATGAAGTAGCAGACACTTCCGTTTACTACCATGACAATGATAGCTGGCCTGCCCATGCTCCTGTCTGTATGTGGTTTGACTATGGAGTTCTGAATGATTTTCTGAAAGAATGGGTAGTTCGAATGGATGAACTGAAATCCGGTGAGATTACCAGAGATGAGTATTTTGAATGGAAAATCAACTGGCCACAGACTTGTGATGGATGTGGAAAATATGAGCCTAAGAAACAATGGCGCTCTGCAAATACAGAACTTAGCGACACTTAAATATATTCTCTATTCTAAAGGAAAAAGCACTGAAAACCGTAAACACACGATTTTCAATGCTTTTCTTGTTATACCCCATACCGACTTTATTTCGATATTATAAATTGTTCGGTCAATTTTTCAAAAATAGCGTTTTCCATTTTCCCTTTCAAAATTCTGATATTATCATAACGCCCCGCATTTTTTATAAACCACTCGTGAACATCAGTATTCTGAATAAAGTCTTTCTCATCTTCCTGTAATGTTTTAAGTATAGAAGAATACCAGTTATTTATAATTATTTGCTTTTGCTCAACAGTCAAATCAGCATATTCTATGCAGCCTCCAATACGAGAAAACATTGCTGGTCCAAGAGCTTTCTTAATTTCAGTTTCACTTCCAAAATTACACGTTAAAAGAAATACAGCCTGACCAAGATCAATGTCATAATTTGTATCTACATATCGCCCTTCATCAAACAACTCATAAAAGGCATTATAAAATGCAGGATTAACTTTATCAAATTCGTCAATTAAAATTACATTTGACTCTCTCCCTACCATATCACGTGCAAAACTACTTTTTGAATGCTCTGCTCCAAATACATAATTAAAAGCTTCTTCTGTCTGCATCATTGAAAACTGGATTCTGAGTAGCTCTCCTCCTAAAGATTTACTAATGCTCTTTGCGCTTTCTGTTTTTCCTACTCCTGATGGTCCGTATAACATAAGCACAACCGGCTTTCCATGTGTTCCTGTTGTCAATCTATACATTCCACTCAAAATTTGTTTTTTGCATTTATCCTGTCCCAAAACATCATTATCAAGATTTTGATAAATTGTTTTTAATACAGTTCTTGTCAATTTAACATAACTGCTACCCTTATATTCTATATCCCCATCAAGTGCCGATTGCAATGATTCAAGAACGCGTCTCGGAGGATTCTGAACATAAAGAACGCCTATCTGATAGTTCAAGGTCACAATATTCACAAAATTAGATAATACATGCGGCATAACAGAACCATAGTCATCTGCTCCAACAATGCAATTATCCACATATAAATTTTTTTGTAATGCTGCTTCCCTAACACCGGATTCATTAGGACGCAATCTAGCGTTATAATGCTGTATCAATTCCATAAAAGGTATAGTAGTTTCATTTTCTGGAATACTATCTGCTAAATATTGTTCAAAATCTCTTTTTGATCCAGTAAAAACAACAACTCGGTTAATCAACTGCTTCCACCCCCGCAAGTAATACATCAAACACATCTAAAATTTTCTGTGAAGCTGCGTTATCCTCTACTTCATTACTTCCTTCATATGATGGATTATCTTTTGGAATTATTGAAACATCCATCTCCAATTCCTTACTTACATCCAACATATCAAGAGATGTTCTACCTACTTTTATTGCATATATGCTTAAATTCATTTTCAGCAAATCACTAATAGTATATCCGTTCTTAAACGAATTGATATTAAATCTCAAGATAACCTTGCTTTTTCCTTTTGTTCCTACAAATTCATAATATCCCTTCGCATTTTTCAAAGCATTTTCCAGCTTATCAATAGCAATATTGAATTCTCCCGCTGGAACAAATGAACCTGTTTTTAACATGGACAAATATGGAGACACCATAACCATATATGAAAGAGAATCTTTTTCTGCAGAAATTATGTAACCATCAAATCTTTTTATAGCACCTCTGGCCGTTTTTGACGCAGATTTTTTTGCTGAGTCATCATCCACAATTTTCAGGAAGTCTGTAAGAATGGTGTTCTTCATAATATTCTTTACCATTTTATTTCGATTCAATGCCAATCCTGCTGAAATTTCTCCATTAGCAGATGCTTCCCATCCAACAAGTGCTTTGAAAATTCCACCAATCCCACCTTTAGCATTAGCACCTACTTCTTGCTTCTCATTTGCTTCGCTTGATTTAAGCAATTCAGTTGTTGTTTCAAGACTTCCACCTGCAACAATCTGAACATAGTCTGTAATCGAATCCTCATCAAAATAAACAATTTTACAAATTTTATTTGCCATATTACTCTACCCCCAACGCCTTAAACACTGCATCTTCCGCACTCTGATAAGGAATCAGCTGAAATGCACTCATCAAATCAGCTGGAACGCTTGCAAAATCAACAAATGAGGTACTTGGAATCAGCACCTTCTTTGCACCGCTATCCAGACACACCTGAAGTGTATTGGCAAGTTCATCCACCCTTATCATTGTGCCACTAATTGTTATATCTCCCAACACTGCCAAGTTGCTGACAACAGGCTTTCCAAGGGCAATCGAACAAAGTGCAATCAATGTTGGAAGTGCCAATTTGTCTGTCATACCGATACCCTGCAAATCCTGATAATTGATGATGTAATCCTTAGTCGAGGTGCTGATAGAGCCACTGATCCGATTGCCGTTGGCTTTCAGATAATTAAATGCCGTGTTCACCGCTTCCTTGCATTTAGAATCACTGCCTAAGCCAGTCCGTTCAATTTTGCCATTGCCCGGAAGCATCTGGCTTTCCAAACGGAATACACCAATCATACCACTTTTTCCTCTGGATACGGTATAAACCTGTCCCGGATTACACATTCCGTCCGGTATCAGCTTACCGCCACCCTGTTCTGGTACGGAAACATAATGTTCTGACATATCTTCTAAATCTATATAGGAGAAGTTCACATCATAAAACTCCATACCACCCAGCTTCTTCAATTGCTCCTTGACACGGCGACGCATTTCCAATGCAATCTGAATAATTTCTTCCAGTTCTTCTTTGGTAAACTCACCATTTGGGTACATCAACTTCAGATAACCGTCTATCATACGACGAACCGCAATTGTATCACGCTGATTCAGATTTCTCCCCAAGCGGAAGTAGTGATCAAGTGCATCTCCATACTGCTCCTTGCGAAGCTCTCGGATGAACTCTGCCAAATAGTCACTGATAAAACCGTAATCATCGGTAAAATGCTCCGGTCTGAACTTCGGTATCTCCCATCCTGGAAGATAACAATGCATACGATCAAGAAATGCTGTATCTGTTCCCATTTCCTGCGGGAAAGGTGCAAACAGACTGGACGTTTTCAACAGCACGTCCACACTCTGATTGATATTTCCCACAAATACCATGGACGCAGTAGCAGCTTTTTCTTCTTTGCCACGGGCAAAAGATCCGGATGCCATATAATCCTTCATGATCTGAATGCCATCTTTATCTTTAAACTTGATACCTGCCACTTCATCAAAGGCTACACAATCCCATAAGCCGACCAGTCCGACCGTTTTGCTTCCCATATTGTAAAACAGGTTTGCAACCGTCGTCTGTCCACCGGAAATCAAAATACTGTTTGGTGAAATCTCTTTGTAAAGATGAGATTTACCGGTACTTCTCGGTCCAAGCTCACAAAGATTAAAGTTGTTTTCAACTAATGGAATCATACGGGTCAAGAGCAACCATTTCTCACGGTATGTAAATTCATCCGGTTCCATTCCGATAGAACGAAGAAGGATATCCAACCATTCATCTTTCGTAAAAACTTTTCGTCCCTGCTTCAGTTCATCAATATCAATGTGTGGCATCTGGATCGGTGTCAGCTTACGGATACTGATTGGTGAAATATCTTTCTGCTTTTTCTGTTTGGAACGAAGCGGATTTCCATCAATGTCCTCAATACCAAAATTATTGTCGCCTTCAACCTCATAATCCAGCTGAACAATACACCAGATACCGCCACAGAGCAGGCGATCAAATTTTTCTGGGTATTCATCGGCAATCGGTACATTACCAACGCCCAAATTAGAAAACTCTGCAAAAAAGCAATCCTTTTTCATATCCAGTCGAACAGTCACCATATCAATGATTGTGTGACTGCCTTTTTTACGCAGCTGAGACAGAATTTTCTGTGATTCATCCGGGCGTACAAAGTTGTCAGCAAGAATACGCTTCACATTCTGTACGCCTTTCTCTATAACCGTCTCATCATCTGAACTGCAATACTGTCCCAACAAGAACTCAAGAACATACACTGGGACATTCGCCCCTTCTTTAATTTTCTTTGTCAGGTCTTTCCGAACAATCTTACCGTCAAAGTTCTGACGGAGCTTGTTCTTTATTTCTTCACGGGTACTTTCACCCTCTGCAAATTGCTCCATCTTTCTCTCCTCCTGCGGCATTAACTAAAAAAATCAAACTCGTCCACCGCAAAGGCGATGTCAATCTGGAATGGCTCCCGCTGTGGCATCTGTAATCCCTGTTCATCTGCAATTACCAGATAATAAGTAGCTGTATTGCTGTATTTCAGAGATTTCAAATTAAACTGACAACGGAAAGTTCTTTCTGCACCATTATCGCTGGTCTTATCTGCAATAATCTTCTGAATATCACTAATCTGCTTGCCGTCCTCATCTGTAAAGTAAACCTGATAGGTTGCTGCTTCACGGTTTGTACTGACCGCATCTTTTTGATAGAAGTTCAATGAAAAAATCATATTGCTGATTTTACGGTTTGCGGACAGTAAATTGACCGTTACCGGCTTGGTATCATATTTCTGCTTATTTCGCCTATATTCCATAGAATCATTGCGAAGATAATGGTACTCAATCACCGGAACAACCATTTCCTGCAAACTGATACCACCATGCACAAAATTCATACCGCCGCCATTCATTTTGATACGAATACTTTCTCTCGGTGCAAATCCATCAAATTCTGTATTTCCGCCCAGAAATTTTACAGGCATCAAGTAATCTGGTTGCACACCTTTCTGCATAATTGCATATCTTCTGCCATATTCTACACACCGCTTGATGCTTTCTTTTTTTCTGATATCAGAATTTGTTACATCCACATCAAAAAAGCCTCTTTTATCTACTTTGTCCTCTTCCTTCAAAGGACTGTATGTATAAAGAAATCCATGGTCTGCCGTAATTAAAATATTCGTTCCGCCAAATTCATTTACAATGATACGCACGAGGTTCTTCAATTCTGAAATCGCCTTGTCACAGGCAGCAAAAACAGCAGTATCCGAAGTGTGGCTGGCTTCATCTATGGTATCGTGGTAAATATAGACCACATCCATCCCTTTCACCAAAGCACTTCTTTCCGCTCGTTTCATGGCAATGATGTCATTATACTTTAAAGCCACGCTTGCCGAATCTTCTGTTTTCAGAACCTTATCCCTATAAGTACTTGCCGTAGACTGTCCATCTGCCAAAACCGTCAAAATATCGTTCCGAACCTCTACTGTCAGTTCTTTGTGCGGCAACAAAGCTGCCATACCAAACTTTGTAGTAGAAGGGAAGATACTCTGCATACTGCTGATAGAAACTTTACTTTGCGTTTCTCGCTGAAGCTGATCTGCCATTGTAGCCGCCACTTCATAACGCATGGCATCTGAGATAATTACAAATACTTTCGTATCCGAGGTTTGGATACGGGAACGGTAAAAATCCTCCTGTTGCGGTACTTCCAGAACTTTACCGTAAGTTGCCAGTTCATCCGCACATACATCCGACCAGTTGTTGCCCAACTCACCTAAGAACCAATGATTATAGAGTCCTTCCACTTTATCGACAACGTGCTTAAATAGATCATCCAGCAGAATATTGGAAGTCTCCAAACTCTTTTGAAAACTAAGATGAAACAAACGATAATAAGTGTCCATCTGATAGTAACTCTCTGTATATTCTTTCCAGATACTTTTCGCTTCTGCGGTATGGAATCCGGCAGAATGTTCCTTAAAGAAACTTTGCATATTCGCCACTTGTAAGATACCGTCATAAAAATTCTCAAATGGCTCATACCATACACAAGTTCTCCGTTTTTCAACGGTATTCGTAATGGTATCCACATCAATGATATGGTCACTGATCTCTGTCATTAGCTTTGTCAGAATCACTTCATTAATACACGGAAAGCACTCTGTTCCTGCCAAATCTTCTACTGTTAGCTTTTCAAAACGCTGATACAGACGAGCTTCATCCTCAACATAACGTGCCACATCATATAATTGCGGAATGTTGTCACTATGAAGCCATTCAGAAATAAAATCATAGCAATATGCCTGATGTGGCATGGAAATAAAACCGTCCAGTCCGGCAAGATATTCCTGCCGCATGGTACGGGTCGCCGCGGTTAAAAGTAGATGAATTGCCAATCGCCCAAGGTCTGGTTCCTCCTCCACAAATCCGCATCCCTGACGAACCATCGCCCAAAATGCTGCGTCTGCATGATATTTTACAAAATCCTGATAAACCGTATTATTATTCAAATCCAGTCCCGCCTGGAACACACTACGGAGAATCATATTAGGCTGTGCATCTTTCAATCCACAGATTGCCGCCATGACAGCCATGTGTAACTGTGCCGGTGTTTCCGGAACTTTATTCTGTGTACTAACTTTTAAACGACGGTCTTTCGCATTGAAGTAAGCACGATAATTTTTAACCTGTTTCCTCATTGCCGGATTTGATATAAGTCCCATCTCATCCATCCAGATAGAAATCAGATCTGCCCGAAACTCTTCGCTGTAAAGCTCCACATCTAGAAGCCAGTTATCATCTGGGCGGTTATAGACACACGGACTGTAAACCAGATAATTTGTGGTCAAATCATCTACTGAAAGCAGTTTTTTTACAGAAAACGCATTATTTCCAGTCAGCGCAATCACCTTTGCATTTTCCAAAACCACTTCATCCAATTTATCCTCAAATTCCTTATCTTCATCGTACCAGAAAATGATACGACGCTGATAAAACTCAGGAAGAGGTGCAGCAAACCTGCGATTTAAATCTTGTATTATTTTATCTGTATCCATGCTGTCCTCCTACCTTATAATTTTCCAATTTGCTTTTCGTTTTGTTCCGCCCTGTACCAATCTACCTTTTTCCTGTAAAGAAGCGAACATTCGAGAAACCGTTCTTTTCGATATACCCATTTTTTCTGCATAATATGCCTGTGTTGCAGACGGATTCTTCTCTATAATCTGCAACAATTTTTCTATCTGCGTCTGTTCCTTATTAAGCGGCACTTCAGCGCCATTAGTTCCATCATTGGCGCCACAATTAACGCCATTAGCACCATTTTTAGTGCCATTGGCGTTAATTATGGCGTTATTGGTATCAACCTGACCTCGATAAATATTGATACGCAAATCAACTTCGCCACCAATAAACTCCGGCTCCTGCAGTCCGGCAGCTTTTACTTTATCAATAATTCTCGGAATACCACTTCCCCAATGCTCAATCAGGTTCATGTAAGCAAACGCATGGGCAAGAGCTTCATTTCTGATTTTGGAATAGCCTTCTTTCATACGCTCCATCGTTTGTCCCATTGGCAGCTTTCCTGGAGAAGTAATTTCCAATCGGTTGTCATATACCGCTACCTGTATCGTACCATGATCCAGATAACTACGATGTACCATAGCATTGATAATCAACTCACGAATGGCATCCGGTGGAATCTCATAAACATCCTGGCGATAAATTCCCACAATTGTAGCACCCAGATGAATATTTCTCAAAACAAACTGAAATGCTTCGTCTATCTGTTCCCAAAGCGGACCGGTATATTCTCTACGATCAACAAATACCGCTTTCGTTGTACCTTTGAACACACCACATTGCGTTGCAACATGAAGTCCTCCGTTTCCAGTCAAAATAGCAAAAGCATTAGACGGATAATCTTTTCCATCACGCTCAATTAAAATTCCCCAGGAACGCAACTGCTGTCTTCCCACATCTTTAATCGTTGCTTTCTGTTCCTCTGTACGAGCATTTCTGACAGCCTGCTCTTTCATAGCTTTGCAAAGGGCATCAATATCTTCATCTGTAACATTTAACCCAGTACATAAAGCCTGATCGTAGTAACGATTACTGCCCTCAAACAACAATTCTTTTATCATATACTCGTCGGCAAGGCGGGTAGTTCCGGCAACACGGACATATACACCGCCATCTCTGCCAAGGGCTTTGATATAATACGGGCGCTGTCTACCCTCAGAAACCTCTACCACAATGACAGTCTTACCATCAACCGTCTGTAAAGTGATATCTGGGATAATTGCCGGTTCACAGCTGTCTGATACAGCATTTGCAATGGCATCCATTTTCTTGAACACATCTTCCTTGTCAAAGCCAACAACCTCTCTGGTTTTATCGGCAATTCCGAAAATAATTTTTCCTCCGGTTCCATTTGCAAAGGCAACCACAGACTTCATATATTTGATGCTTTTCTCTGGCAGGGTCTCTTTGAACTCTACATTCTTTGATTCCCCTGCAAGAATTTCTTCTATGGTCATTGTAACACCTCGCTCTCAATTTGCTACGCAGTGCATAGCCTTTTATTTCATCTGATATTCCAGTCTTAATTCCTCTGCAAGATACAAATCGCTCATGCAGTGCATATCAGAAATACCGTCACGCATTAACTGATAGACTTCAGAATGATAAAATAATCCCAATGCCGTATCCAGTGAAAATCCCTGCTGTTTAGCAAAACACTCAATGACACGGGCATATTTTTTCTGAAGCAAAATCGGGTTTGCTGTCATAGTCGGATTTTTGATTTTTTCTTCAGTCATCATATGCAAGCCTTTCCTTTCTTTTACCAGAACTATTTTTCCTTTTTACATTGACTTTTCCCCTTACAACGCATATAATAATAGTAACTCATCTAACACGTTTAGAAGGAGAATCCGGTTTTCGCATTGCGATCACCGGTTTTTTATTTTATCTCTTTTTCTATCTCTTTTATGTAATTCTGATAATCTTTTTCATAATCTTTCTTAGCACTTACAAAAAATATTGGGTAAGCTGTTATTAACTGTACCCTTTTTTCACTTTTCTTTTCAAATACAATCAGATAATCTAATTCTTCTTCCTGATAACGTAAGTACAAACGCTTTTTCTTCTTAGAATTTATTTTTTCCCAATATTTTACCCGTACATCGTTCTCATTATACAGTTCAATAACTTCTTTAATCCACCCTACGCGTAGTGCACGATACAAACATTTCGCACGAACATTTCCATCATTCATTGTAATCATTTCTGTTCCCGAAATACAGTTTTCCGAACAAAATGCAGATGAAATATCATTTGTACATGGTTTTATATCAAGTTTTACTTTCTGTTCTATACTTGCAGAATGCCAAAATATTTCTGTCTTATTTTCTATCCATTTTAAAGGCACATAAATTTCCATCCCCTGAAATAGGGGTCTGTCTTTCGTTGCAATGGTCTCTTTAAATCTGCTATGGCATTTATCAAAAATTTCAGATAATTCTAATGCTTTATCAATAGCAATAGGAGTTAATTTCTTTTTCATTTGTTTTCCTCCTATTTTCTTGGTTCCCAAATAAATAAATTCAACTTTGATTCATAACGGGCTGTTGATTTGTCAATATTCCGTTTTTTCTGTAATGCTTTTACAACCTCAATTTTCCCTTTGTTCGCCATATCTTTCATTTCCAAATTTCTATAATGATATGCCAACGCTCCATTCAACAAATCTGCTAATTGCAAAATCTCTGATTCAGCAGAGTTAATCTGTCCAATATGTGTAATTACCTCTCCGTTAAAATCGTAAATATTATTACACATAACTTCCTTTAATTTCTGGATACGCTTACCACCCTTTGTATCTTTTATATCCACCAAGATGTGATATTCATTTTCTTGTCGAATAATCGGATCCAGCGTTCTAAAGTACATTTTATAATACCACAAGTCATAATCATCGTTATTATATTTTGCATGATTCAATTTATCTTTTCCTGTAGCTACCAATCCACGATAATGTAAATCACTATTTGTCCAGAAATAATCCAGCAATTCCAGATAAAACTCAATCTTCGATTCCGAAACTTTTGTCCATTTAATTTCAAAGTGACTATTCAGACTATGCTTTTCTTTAATTGCACGAATATCTGAATAAATTTGTTTCCTTTTTTCACTTAAACAATACATTGCTCCAAGAACCATAACTGAAGAATTATCCTTTTGTAAATGGCAACTCTCATCACAAAATACAGTGTATAACATTGTTCGCCCTCCCTACTTTATTTTAGCCAAAACATCCTGGAAAATTACATAATTCTTCTTCACACCATCATCCAGATCAATAGAAATCATCTGATCGGCAAGGTGATGAATCTTTTCCTCATAGACTCTGACTTCAGTATCCTGTGCCTGTAAGGTAGTCAGCTTTTTGTTCAGCTTCACACGCTCGCCAGTGGATGCATTAGTAATACGCTGTTCCAGATCGTCAATAGCAGTACGATAACGAGCCTGCTGTTCATGCACATAATCGGTACGGATACGGGCAATGGTGTCCGGCTGATAGCGGTGCATATAAATCAGAGCCTTAAAGCCATTCTTCTTGCCGCTGTCAAACAGCCAGTAAATCGGGCGTTTTCCAGAACCTGTAACCTGATAAGTGTTACAATGATCCTTAAAAAATTCATTTATAAAATAATTACGAATCACATCTTTCGGCTGTCCTTTGCCTCCCAGTGCATCGGCAATAAATTTCAGATTTTCATCCAGAGTATCTGCACCATAAACGGTTTTTACAAACTTCACGAACAAACCGACAATATCATCTTCAAAGTATTCATCGTCACAGATTGGGATAATGTTATCCTTATCCGCAGCGAAAGAAGCATATTTACTGTTGTCCCATTCGCCACCTGCATAAGCAAGACCATCCACATCCAGAGAGTAGCGACCGAACATACAGCCAACCGCATAGGAAATGAAAGAGCGAATATCTCTGCCAATGTCAGCTTTGCGGACAGTAATATCCTTATCCTCAACTTCCGGTGTAAGTTCTTCTTGCAAGCCGTAAATGTCAATGAAGATACGATTCAGTTCTTCCTCGTTGGCTTTCAGCTGATTAAACCGCTCATCACATTCAGCCTGCCACTGTTCAAAAGCTTCTGCTATAGTAGGAACTTGGCAAATCAGTGGATGATGGTGAAAATCCCATGATGTTTCAAAAGAATCCCAGTCAGTTCTTGCTATATTGATATTCGACTCGGAAATCTTTTCCACAATGTTTTTCATTTGCTGATTTTTTGCAAAAGGTACTTTCTGAACATTTCCTGTTTCTGTTTTCATTCCTCTATTCATAACACACAGCAAACGACAAAATGGTTTTGAATTCATAAGACCAATAGCATAATTAAAATTATCTCTTGCTAAAAATGCTGATGGACTCACATCATCAAACGCATATCCTAAATCACACATTCTTGCACTAAAAGATTCAGCTGAAGAAATACGATTCCAGGTAATACATGATTGAAAATAGTATTGACGAGATGGTAGATGATTGCCAATGGTTGCTAAGACATTATAATTTTCCATATCAAAAGCAATAATAAAGTACTGATTGCCATACCATTTTCTAAAGCCTCCACCTTTGTTAAACAGTGCATATTTTTTTTTCTTATCTAATAATTCCTCGTGAGAAGAACACCCAAAGCCTATTTTATCAATATTCACCTCTTGCCAAAGACGAACAAATCTTCCATTATCGCTTGTATTTAAGCCTGCACAAGCTGTAATTCCACTTTCAGAAAGTGCTTTGTATTTAATAAAGCATTCTGCCTGCTTGCTACTTGCCCAATATGCTGTTGGCTGATTTGGCAGCTCCATAAAATTCTCAGTCTTTGAGTAATATATGCTTGGATTGTCAAAATAGGCATCTTTTTTCTTTTCTTCTGAATCAAATTTGTCTAATGCAATATACTTACCTATGTACTTCATACAATGCCAATTCTTTTGCACATAAGTCACTGTTTGAACAACTTCGCCTGCCAACTCATCAAAAGCATGAGCACCTAAATGCAACATATTTATGATAGCATTTTGGTATATATCAGGTCGTAAATTACGATAACTTGACTTAAACATCCATGCCTGTTGCGTGATCAGTGCATACATTCCATTTACTTTAGAAAACTGTTTTATCCTAAGTATAAACGCTGCAAATAAATCACTTTTATAGTCTGCGTAGTGTGTTTTGATATAATCAAATAATTTTACGCTCATATTGGCACTACCCATATAGGGAGGATTAGTTACGCCAACATCATACTTCTGTGCCAATGCTTCTGCCACTTGTACCAACGGCAATAATTCTCTCAATGCCGTATCACGGGACATATTTATATCTTCCGTAATCTCTGCAAAACGATCGTACAAAGCAGACCAATCCTGCGGTGTTACGGTCAAAATAGAACCATATTCCTTTGCATCATGCAGCTCGCTGATGATGGTGTCCATAGCCGCTGTGAGCTTCGCATCGCCATTACAGAAATAGTCCACAGCAAATTTATCTACATGATTGCTTTCCACGATGGCATACACATTGGGCTGAATGCCACGGCTAAAGAAACGGCGGTCATACTGGCGGGCTTTCATCATTACCGCAAAATAAGCCAGCTGTGCCGCACGGTCATCAATATCCAGACCGTAAAGATTGTTCTCCACAATACTTGCCACCGCTTCACGGGTGGTATAACCATAGGATTCATAAATCTTCATCAACACATCAAACATATATGCAAGGATATGACCGG
>ERZ894186.620-NODE-620-length-13873-cov-7.303517_pt1 | contig 13873 bp, 14 predicted proteins | sample MGYA00380280_ERZ894186 | MGnify/ENA primary metagenome ERZ894186 (study PRJEB32331, sample SAMN06328449) | human gut metagenome | biome: human gut microbiome; feature: stool | host: Homo sapiens | collected 2013-02-13 ... | reverse complement strand
GCCGGATGGAATGTATTATGAGCTGACATATAACGGAGATAAGCACGAGTTATACCTTGATGCTTATAAGAAGTTTCAGAACATGTGCTTTAAACTGTAATTGCGCCGGCGCAACGGAGGGGAGGTGAAGAGAATGAAAGTGAAATGCATCAAAAGATACAGCGACATCTGCTTAAAAGAAGTAGTTGAGAAGGGAACTGTTCTGGAAGTAACAGAAAACAGAGGGGCACATCTGATCAGCGAGGGTGTTGCTGAGGCAGTGAGAGAAGCAAAGGCAGCAGCCAAAGGGAAGGAATAGGTGATCCAATTATCTCCCGGTGAGACGCAGGGTGAAGCGTTTTATTTTTTATGCCTTTTTCCGCTAGGCGTTAAAGAAGTGGATTCCACAAACTGAATGGCTCGGGCGTGAGAACGAATAGGCTGGGCAGAAAGGAAAAGATATGAGAAACAGAGTATTCAAAGCAATGTGTAAAGTTCCAATGAACCTGCAGTTATTCGCAGAAGGCGGAGACGGTGCTGGGGCCGGTGAGGACAATGGCGGCGGATCTGGCGAAGGTACAGGCGGTGAGGGTGGAGATAATCCTCCATCTTTTGATGACTTCCTGAAAACAGGCGGTAATCAGGCGGAGTTTGACAGACGTGTCCAGAAGGCAGTCAATACGGCAGTGACAAACGCACAGGAGAAGTGGCAGGCACTGACGGATGATAAGCTTTCCGAGGCTGAGAAGCTGGCCAAGATGACCAAGGAAGAAAAAGCACAGTACATGCAGAAGAAAAAAGAAAAGGAACTTTCCGACAGGGAGGCAGCAGTAACCAGAAGTGAGCTCATGGCAGAAGCAAAGAACAACCTGTCAGACGAAGGACTTCCGGTGGAGCTTGCAGAAGTACTGAATTATACAGATGCAGATGCCTGCAAGAAATCCATGGAAACCGTCAAAAAAGCGTTCCAGACTGCAGTTGAGAAAGCAGTCGATGAGAAGCTGAAGGGCGGCAAGCCTCCGAAAAAAGCACCAGGAACAAACACACAGGAAGCCCTTGAAAAGCAGGTATACAATGCGATGATGGGTATTTTTTAAAGGAGAGTGAATAAACAATGGCAATCAATACTTTAGCAACAGCAACCTTATTTATGACACAGCTTGATAAGATCGCTGTCCAGGAAGCAACCACTGGCTGGATGGATGCCAATGCCGGTCAGGTGATCTATAACGGTGGATCTGAAGTAAAGATCCCGAAAATGAGCGTTCAGGGAATGGGTGACTATGACCGTGAGGCTGGATACCAGCGCGGCTCCGTTACCCTGGAGTACGAGACCAGAAAAATGACACAGGACCGTGGCCGTCTCTTCCAGCTGGATCCGATGGATATCAATGAGGCAAACTTTATCCCGACTGCCGGTGCAGTTATGGGAGAGTTCCAGAGGACACAGGTAGTTCCGGAGATCGATGCGTACCGTATCAGCAAGCTGGCTACAGAAACACTCACTGCAGATAAAGCAGGAATGATCGGAGAATCTTATGTACCGGGAACTGCTTCTACATCTGCTCTGCGTAAGCTGAAAGAAGGGATCAAAGCGGTAAGAGAAAACTATAACGGAGCTCTTATCTGCCAGGCAACACCGGACTTTATTATGGAGCTGGAACTGGAACTTGTGGGCAAGATCACTGCAGTGACCTTCTCTAAAGGCGGAATTCAGACACAGGTTCCTTCTGTAGATGGTGTACCGCTGGTTTCCACACCTTCCAACCGTATGTACACAGCTATCAAGATCAATAACGGTAAAGATAGTGGACAGGAAAAAGGCGGATATGAAAAAGGAACATCCGCAAAGAACCTGAACTTCTTTATCTGCCCTGTAACCACGCCGATCGCTGTCACAAAACAGGATATCATGCGTATCTTCGACCCGACAACAAACCAGAAACTGAACGCATGGCAGATGGATTACCGTCGTTTCCATGATATGTGGATTCTGGATAATAAACTGGATTCCATCTATCTGAGCATCCAGGAGGCGAAAGCATGAGGCTGATCCGTAAAAATGTAGAAAGAGAAGCGGAAGGATCTGCAGCAGAAAAGCTGATCAGTGATGGCTTCACACCGATGAAAAAAGCCACACCAGACACAGTACCGGAAGAGAAAATCGGTAAGGATATCGAGGATATGACAGTTGAAGAACTGAAAACTCTTGCAAAGGAGAAAGGACTGACCGGTGTCTCCTCCCTGGCAAAAGCGGACCTTCTGGCAATCCTGAAAGGGTGATACGATGGCATCAGCAGAAGATATCAAAAAGCTGAAGATCCTGACCGGAGAAAAGAATGAGGAACTTCTGTCTGTCCTTCTGGATGAAGCTGAAGCTTTCGTGCTGTCCTACACCAATCGCAAACAGTTAAGGACCGGGCTGGAAAAGGCAGTCCGGGATCTTGCTGTGATCGCTTTGAACCGGATGGGAACAGAGGGGGAAAAGTCCAGAAGTGAGGGTGGAGAGAGTTATACTTTTGAGGATGCGCCGAAACAGATCTACGACACGCTGAACCGGTATCGCCTGGCCAGAGTAGGAGGAAAGACTTATGAGGCTGAGAAGAAACAGACTTGAGAAATTTTTCCATAAAAAAATGACGGTAAAGAAAGATAAGGAAGGCAGTACCAGCGAGGAATATGGTACTGCCTCTTCTGTTACCGGAGAGAGCTGGCCGGCATCCGGAAAAGTACAGGCTGAGCAGTACGGCCAGAGACTGAATTATATCCGGAATATCCGGATACAGGGAAGCTATAAGATCCAGACGGATGAAAAAGGCCGGCTGCATTATATCCTGGAAGATGGGACGGATATAGAGGAACGGGACGGGATTTGTTTGTATGTGGCAGCAGATCAGCTTCCAGACTATCGGATCATATCCATCAAACCATATCGTTTCCTTACCATGGAGGTGGAAAAGATATGAGTGTAAATGGATTTGATGAAGTGGAGAAAGCTTTGCAGGAGGTGTCCGAGTTGGACACCCGGCAGGCATTTGGAGAAGCAATCCAGTTTGTACGGTCAGCAGCAGTTGAGAATTGCCATGCAGATACCGGAGAACTCCGGCAGAGCATTTTTGCCGAAACCACAGAGGAAGAAAACACTGTCACAGGGATCTGCTGGACAGACAAAGCTTATGCTCCATACATAGAGTTCGGAACCGGACCGAAAGGCCAGGAGAAACATGCCGGCATCTCTCCGGAAGTAACTCCGGTCTATACTCAACAGCCATGGTGGATCCATGAAAGCCAGATAGACAGAAGGGTGGCTGAAAAGTACCGTTGGCCATATATGGACACGCCGGATGGAAGATTCTATAGATGCAGCGGAAATCCGGCCTATCCGTTCCTGTATCCGGCTATGAAGGATAACGAAGAACAGATCTTAAAGATGCTGGGCGGAAGCCTTGCGTCAGATTTGGAGGATATATGAAGAATGTAAAAGATCAGGTGTACGCGGCACTGTGCACGGTGTCCGAAAATGTTTCAGATGCTTATCCACGTTCCTGGGCGGAGGGCTCAACGATCCAGTATACCGAAGAACAGAACGATGTATACGAAGCCAGCTCCGATGCTGAAGGAATGAGAGAGGATAAAGCCCTTGTAAGATACCGGATCGATATCTGGAACAATCACAGCACTTCAGAAGCAGCTCTGCAGGTAGATGAAGCGATGAAAGTGACAGGCCTGAAACGGATCGCATGTGCAGATGTGCCGGATCCGTCAGGGATGAAGCATAAACAGATGCGCTACGAAGGGATCATTGATATGGATTCTAACAGCGTGTACTGGAGATAAGGAGGAATAGCGATGTTAGCAAATGGAGCAACATTAGGTTACAGAAAACACACAGCTGGAGAAAACTCTGCAGCTTACACAGATCTTCCAGGACTGAAAGAAATCCCGGAAGTCGGAGTGGAACTGGATAAGGAGGAAAACACCTGCCTTACAGATCCGCACAAGATGTACGAGGAAGGTATTGGAGACCTTCCGGATATGAAGTACAAATGGAAGTACGACAACAGCAAAGCCGGAAGCCCGTACAGGCTTATGAGAGATGCAGCAGACAAAAAAGAGATCTGGGATTTCCAGGAAAAAACAAAAGATGGAACAGTTACCGAGTTTACTGCACAGTTTTCCGTAAAACGTACAGGCGGTGGAGTAAATGGTGTGATCGAGTTTGAGGTGACCATGGCCGTACAGTCTGAGATCAAACAGACAGATCCGGCGTAAGGAGGAATAAAAGATGATGAATTTTGAAGGCATTCAGGATCTGGGCGGAGCTTCTGCCCAGAATGAGACACAGGCTCCAGAGGAAAAAGTAGTCAATCTGGAGGAACAGAAGAAAAAGAGACAGCCCTTTGCTTATTGGAATGTAGGCGGCAGGAGCTTCAAGATGAAACTGAAAGCTTCCGGAATCGGACGCCTGGAAAATAAGTACAGACAGAATCTCATGAATATGATCGATGATATTCCGCCGCTTTCCGTGATGCTGACGATCATCCAGGAAGCAATGTCACCGTGGGAGCATGGGATTGATTATCAGGATGTGCAGAAGCTGTATGACGCATGGATCGATGAAGGGAACAGTCAGCTGGAGCTTTATCAGAAGATTTTGATCCCGCTCATGGTGGTATCGGGTTTTTTACCGGAGAAGACAGCGGCATCCCTTCTGGAGGAAATCGAGAACGCCTGATGTCAGAACAGCTCGCAGAGCTGTATCCGGTAGCTCTTGAGATGGGGATCCCGGCGGAAACATTCTGGAACCTTTCTGTAAATGAGATATTTGATACTTTAGCAAATATAAGAAAGCGGCTGCTAAGAGAAGAAAAGCAGCGGATCATGGATAATTTCATACAGGCCCAGGCCATAGCAGTAGATATCTCAGCGTTATTTGCCAAAGATGGCAAGATAGCCCATCCCTGGGATTATTATCCGGAACTGTTTGAAAAAGAACAGAAGGCATACGAAGAAGCAGAGGAAGCCCGCCAGTGGGAAGAGTACATGGAAAAAAGAAGGGCGTACAACGCCGAATGGAACTATAGACATAATCATTAATTTGTTGAGAAAAAGAGAGGAGGTGAGACCATGGGAGACACACTTCATAAGATGCAGGTGATAATTGAAGCTACAACAGAACCATTGAAAAAAGGAATGGAAAACAGCCGGCGGGAAGTAAAGAAAAGCGTTGAAGAAATCCAGAAGGAAACTGAGAAAATAAAGAATCCGTTCAAGGGGATGGAAAGCAAGGCACTGCAGCCGGTAAGGAATACTCTGAATAAGATCAGGGAAATGCTCAGCAGGAATCCTGTGAAAAATTTCCAGATCAAGGCAGGCATCAAAGTTCCAACGGAAGAGTATCAGCAACTGAACTCCACAATTCAAAAAACACAGACTCAGCTCAACAAATACTATGAACGCCGGGATAAGATGAGTGATCTTGGCGTAGATCAGGAAAGCATGAGCTGGAGAAGCCTGGCATATGACATTGAGGGCGCTGAACGTAAATTGAGAATGTATGAAACTGACAAAAAACATATGGAATCCTCAAATACAGATGTAAAGCGGCCGGTATCTCTTCCGAAACAGGCATTGAACTTTGGAACAGGAATTTTCAAAGGAATAGGAGCAACTGTTTCGAAGGGGTGGGGAGGCTTTACAAAGCTTCTTGGAGGTGTTGGAAACGTTGCATCTTCCTTCACCGGTGTGATCCGGAAATGCTCCGGTGCTTATGCTGCACTGATCCAGAAGTTCACATCCGGAATCCCGTTTCTTAACAGGACAAAATCTTCGTTCAATGGTCTGGGAACATCCGGACGAGGCTTGACAGGTATACTGAAGACGATCGGAATGACTGCAAAATTTATGTTTGCAAGTTTTGTGATCCGTGGAGCTGTAGATGGCGCAAAGCAGGGATTTCAGAACCTTGCACAGTACAGTGGAGAAACAAACAGAAGTCTTTCTCTGCTGATGTCTTCTCTGACACAGCTCAAAAATTCACTGGCCACAGCCTTTGCACCAATCCTGAATGTTGTAGCACCAATTCTGAACAGTTTCATTCAGACGGTTATCAATGTGGTAAATTCCATAGGCCAGCTGATGGGAGCCCTCACAGGCAAAACCACCATGGTCACGGCCAAGAAAGTCAATCAGGATTATGCTGCAAGTCTTAACAGTACCTCAACGGGTCTGAAGAATAATGCAAAGAACGCGGATACGGCATCAAAAGCGGCAAAACAATATCAGCGCACTCTTCTGGGATTCGACCAGATCAACAAGCTGAACGATGATTCAGACAGCTCCGGATCAGGAGGAACAGGAAGTGGAACGGATACATCACCGCTTGGTGGCGTTAATGATATGTTCCAGACAACGGCCATCAAGAGCCGTTTCAAAGATCTCGCAAAACTGATCAAAGATTCCTGGAAGTCCGGTGATTTTACAGAACTTGGCGCCATGGTCGGCAATAAGCTCAACGAAGCACTGGAACGTATTCCGTGGGGTAAAATCCAGAATACCTGTAACAAGATTGCAAAAAGCATTGCCACTTTTCTGAATGGCTTTATTGAAGCTACGGATTGGAAATTAGTTGGTAATACATTCTCTAAGGGACTGAACACAGCCTTTGGATTTGTAGATACCTTTGCAAAGAATTTCCACTGGAACAGTCTTGGGAAAGCTATCGGAGATGGAACCAATGGTGCCCTTGAAGGCCTTGACTGGAATCTGATCAAAGGAACCGTACATGATGCCGTCTTTGGTCTGGTAAGCACACTGAATACAGCGATTGCGACAACCAATTGGAGTGTAGTTGGAAAAACAGTTGGAGAGTGCTTTAACACACGACTGGAAGCACTTTATACTACAGTTCATAACTTTAACTGGAGAGGCTTGGGCACTGCACTGGCTGATCTTGTAACCAACACGGTCAAAACCATTGATACAGGAAAAATAGGACAGACCTTATCCGATGGGATAAAAGGCTTTTTTGATTTTGCAATCTCAGCGATTGAACACATGGATTGGTGGTCCATGGGGAACACCATCTATAACAAAGCAAAAGATCTGATGGTAAACATTGACTGGAGCGGAATTACTGACAGAGTTTTTGAAACGATTGGAGCTGCATTTGGAGGTTTTGCCACATTTATTGGCGGTATCTTTAAAAATGCAGTTGCAGATGCAAGGAAGTATATTATAAAGCATTTCACAGAAGCTGGAAAATTCACCTGGGAAGGCTTTAAATCTGGTGTTGTGCAGCCATTTAAAGATATAGGAACCTGGATCGAGGCACACATTTTTAAACCATTCATAAACGGATTCAAAAAAGCTTTCGGAATCCATTCACCATCAACAGTCATGCGTACGCAGGGCGGATATGTTATATCTGGCCTGTTCAATGGTATGAAAGCAGGATTGCCAGCTGTACTGTCTTGGATTGCTAAACTCCCAGGGCAGACAAAAGAGAGACTTGGAAATGCCAAAACATGGCTACGTGGGAAAGGAAATGCTGCGATCACCGGTCTGAAAAATGGCTGGGAAGCTGTAAGGGAATCAACATTCCTGAGCAGAGTAAAGAAAATCGGTTCTCAATCTTTCAACGCTATCGGAGATATCAAAAGCAAAGTAACGCCGAAAGGCAGGGATATCATAAGCGGAATGAGAACCGGCCTGAATAATAACTGGAGCTCTCTGTCTGGAATATTAAGTAATATACCAGGCAAGGTGGCAAACGCAATTCCAAGCTTATACACGGTTGGCCAGAATGTTATTCAGACTTTTGCAAATGGATTTTCAAGCATCCATATCCCTATGCCACATATCGGCTGGGATTGGGAAGGTGGATCTATAAAAATCGGTAATTTCAAATTTTCATTGCCACGTTTCAATCTGAGTTGGTACGCAAATGGCGGATTCCCTGGTATGGGAGAAATGTTCGTGGCAAGAGAGTCCGGACCGGAGCTTGTCGGAAGAATGGGAAACCGTTCTGCGGTGGCAAACAATAATCAGATCATTGCCGGAATCCGGGCAGGTGTATTTGAAGCAGTTGTGAATGCTTTTGAAAGCATGCAGGGCAGAAATGATCGTGGACAGGAACTCCACATCTATCTGGAAGGCGATGCAAAGAAATTGTTTAAGGTGATCCGCCAGGAAGGAAACAACTATCAGAAACAGACCGGAAATCCGGTATTTGGATAAGGAGGCGGTAAAGTGACAGATGATATCATTATTGACGGAGTTACGATGCCGACTCCGGCCCTTTCGGGTTTGACAATAAAAAAGGAAAAAATCTGGTCAAATAATACAGGGCGTGTAGCGAATGGTGATATGGTAGGCGATCTTATTGCTATTAAATATACGTTGGAAATTACATGGCCCATGTTAAGCAGAGCGGATGCTGCCAAGATTGATGCAGCAATCAGCCCTGCTTTCTTTAATGTGACATTTACGGATCCTGGAAGCAATTCCCGGATAACAAAGAGATGCTACTCAAACACACCATCCTATCCGGTATACAGTTATGTGGACGGTGTGAAAACATACAAAGGAGTAGGGGCGACACTGATCGGAAAATAAGGAGAACAGAACAATGAAAATGCAAAACAAAGAAATTGTAGACTTTTTAAATACTTGCGTATCTATGAAAAAAAAGAGCTTGCCAGTCCGTCTGGCGTATGCAATCAAGAAGAACGTGGCAGCAGTCCAGGAGGCTGCGTCAGCTTACACTGCGGAACGGGAAGAATTGATCCGCAGATACGCTAAGAAAGATGAAAATGGTGAGATCATGACGGAAGACGACTGCTATATCATGGAAGACAAAGAAAGATTTGGGAAGGATATGAGTGAACTTCTGGATATTGAGACCGAGGTGGAGATTCATACTGTTTCCATCTCAGTAGTCGAGAAATGTGACGAAGATCCGAAATATGATTCACTGACCATGGAAGAACTGGATATCATTGATTTCATGCTGACAGAGTAAGGAGGCGGTCCTGTGTATCAGTCAACAACTGCATTTGGAACCTTGGTACAGCAGGATTCCAGAACATTTAAATGTTTACTTACCTATGGAGAAGCATCCATCACAACCGTACGAAGTATCAAATTCACCGGAGGTTCTGAAGGAGAAGACGATTTTTCTCTGGGTTCTACCATGTCACAGTACATAGAAGTGACAATTCCTGGCAAAGGACTGGTAGTTGAAGGAACAGAAATGCTCCTTCAGATTGGTATGGACGTGAATGGAAAAACAGAATATATCCCCATGGGATATTTTACAGCAGGAAAGCCCCAAAAAGCGGATGATCAGATCACGTTCACGGCTTACGACCGTATGATGAACACAGAGCGGACATTTTCCATGGATGGCACAACCACAAATACAGTGGCAGTACTAAAGCAGATTGCGGATATCACAGGTGTTCCTGTAGTGACATCCGGATTAACTGCGATATCCATAAAAGTGCCGAAAGGATATAGCTGCAGGGAAGTCCTTTCTTATGTGGCGCAGCTTCATGGCGCGTTTGCTGTTTGTAACCGTAGAGGTCAGATCGAGCTGCATACCTATGTGGATTCAGATTATAAGGTAAAGACGAGCCGGTACTGGGGAAATTTTGAACATAATGATTATGCTTTTGATGTTTCAAAATTTGTATGTTTTACGGGACAAGATAAAAATGGAAAAAGTATATCAATCTTTTCAGGATCCGGAGCGAGGTCCGTGTCTTTTTCCAATCCGTTCATGACACAAACAGTCCTCAATAATATCCTGGCATCTTTCAAAAATTTCTCCTATATGCCAGGTACATTGAAAATGATGGGAGATCCCCGACTGGATCCTTGGGATATCCTGACCGTAGCAGATCTGTCTGGAAACACATATAAGGTTCCTATCATGAAACTGGATTGGGAATACGATGGCGGTCTTACATATTCAGTTGAAGCTGTCGGCCTGTCAGAAGAAGAAACCAATGCAGATTATAAAGGCCCACAGACAAAAGAAATGGAACGATATTACGCACAGTTGGTAATGATTGACAGAGCGATGATTAACAAACTGGATGTGGAGACTGCAAAAATCACGTATGCATCTATTAAGGAACTGGATGTAGTTAAAGAAAATGCTGAGGAAATTAATGCTAAAAAAGCAAATATCGATCTCGCAAATGTAAATAACGCCTGGATTGAAAAAGGCGTCCTAAAGGACGGGTCCATTGGCTCAGCAGCAATCCATGAAGGCGCTGTAACGAACGCTAAGATTGCTGATGCGACGATTGAAGCAGCGAAGATCAAGTCTATCAATGCAGATTCTATTGTAGCCGGTACGATTAAGACGGAGCGCCTTATCATCACCGGTCCGGACGGTCAGGATTCCATAGTCAAAGCAATCAACATCGCAAATGGCGTATCTGAAGCAGAAGTGAATGGTCAGAAGATCCAGGCTGCTTCTATAGATGTCGTTGACCTGTCTGCATTCCAGGCTAAGATTGCCCAGTTTGATATGAGTCAAAATGCCATCTATAGTGGCAAGCTGGCTATTAATGATCCAACAAGCGGTGTTTATATTTCCACCACCGGTCTTGGGCTTGGCGACGGGGCTCTTACAAGTAAGAAAGAATCGCCAATTCAGATGTATGCTGATGGTGTATTTAAACTTAAAGGCAAAAAATCATCGTTGGAATTTAATCCAGTGACGGATATGTTGGACATCAATGTCAGCAATTTCCGGATTGGTTCAAAAGAAGCAGCCACAGTAGATAACACAATCAAATCAACACTCGAACAGTTTTATTCATCCACATCCCCAACATCATTAGTTGGCGGTTCATGGAGTAATAATCAGCCCACATGGACAGAGGGTAAGTATATTTGGAGACGAAATTTCGTAACCTACGGAGATGATCGTACTGAATTCACGCCTTCTGAAAACGGAGTATGTATAACCGGTAATACCGGAGCCCAGGGTGCTCGTGGTCCACAAGGTGCCGCCGGACCCAAAGGTGAAACTGGCGCTCAGGGACCGAAAGGCGCTACCGGACCTCAGGGACCACAGGGCATCCAAGGAGTGAAAGGCGCTGATGGTAAAACATATTATACATGGGTCAAATATGCTGATTCACCTACTTCTGGTATGTCCGATAATCCAAGCGGCAAGAAGTATATTGGTTTTGCGTATAATAAAACAACAGGAACTGAAAGCACGTCTTACTCAGACTATTCTTGGTCACTGATCAAGGGTGAAAAAGGAGATAAAGGATCGACTGGTGACACCGGAGCTCAGGGTGCTACAGGTAACGGTATCAAGTCAATAACTTATTATTATGCCAGGACAACATCTCAGACAGCGCCCAGTGCAGGAAACATCACATCGACTACGATGCCCACTCTTGATGCTACGAATAAGTATTTATGGCAGAAAGAAGTAATCAACTATACGAATAACACGAATCAGACGACAGTGTTATTACTGGCTGTATATGGAAACACGGGCGCTCAGGGACCGAAAGGCGCTACCGGACCTCAGGGACCAACTGGACCTAAAGGAGAAACTGGGAGTATTGGTATAAGTGTAAGTAAAGTTACGAGGTATTATATTCTTCAGTCTTCAACGACAGCACCATCCAAACCAAGTGATGGCAGCGCCATTGGATCTAATTGGAGTAAAACAGAACCATCATATACCTCTGGATCTACTAGCACATTATATTTCGTCGATCAGACTGTGATGTCAAACGGAACTATTAAATATTCCGACGTTTCAAAATCATCCAGCTATGAAGCTGCTAAAGAAGCTTGGAATAAGGCTAATAGTGCTAATAGTAAAATCGACAATCTGCAAATCGGTGGTAGGAATCTATTTTTAAATACATCAAATTATACAGCGGATTCACCATATTCGATTACATCCAACAAAGTGGATAACTACATATCATCTTTTAATAATGGAAAAACTATTTATACAACACAGTCTTTCAAAGCTGGCGACGTGATAACTGTCCAAGCACAATCGAATTTACCATGGTCAAATAATCATGGTAATCAACCAGGAACCTGCGGTTTTTGGTTGTATTATGGTTCTTCCGATCTGGCTAAACAAGGTGGCTATATTTTTCCTCATTTTTTAATGGGCGATTCTAAGAATACAAGTTTTAAGCAAGTAGTAACAATCCCTTTCGTGGCGAACCTCAACGATATCTATATTGCATTCAGGTTCAATACATATTCCGATGGAACTGCAAATGTAACAGGAAAATTCTGGAATCTAAAACTTGAACGAGGTAACACCGCAACAGACTGGACACCAGCTCCTGAAGACAGCCTTGAATCAGTAAACGTGGAATATTATCTCTCTACATCACAAACGTCCCTATCAGGCGGCTCCTGGTCCACCACAGCTCCGACATGGGTGAACGGTAAGTACATGTGGTCCAGGACTGTAAAAACCGATGGTGCTGGTAACAAAACATATTCGCCAAGTCAAAATGGAGTTTGTATAGCTGGAGCAAAAGGTGATACTGGACCACGTGGCCCACAAGGTGCTACAGGCGCAACAGGTCCGCAAGGCCCAACTGGGGCAGCCGGTAAGGGAATCAAATCTACAGCTATAACATATCAGTTATGTGCATCACAGACCACTGCGCCGACGGGAACGTGGCTTGGATCACCACCAAAAACTGATATGGATAAACCATATTTGTGGACGAGAACCGTTATTACGTACACCGATAATGCGACTTCCACATCATATAGCGTAAGTAGTACATTTGATAGCATAATGGTTGGCGGAAGGAATTTACTCAAAGGAACTCATCAGGACGCACAAAATTATTCCTATCCGTCTAGAGGTTATTTGGACTTTTCTTCATGGGTCAGCTCCATTCCTCTTAACGGAAGTACCTATACCCTGTCATTTTGGGCTAAATCGACTGTCAATGGCGACGGAATTCGAGTTCATTTTTACAATCCTTCAAATATTATTTCACTTAAAGGTAGCCAAGGTCAACTTTCAAACGCCAACGATGGGCAGTGTGACTTTATATTGTCTACCGTTTTAACCAAATACTGGGTAACATATACCATCCCTCCGAATGGAAATTCCACTCGTAGTATCATAATTCCAAGAATGGGAAAAGATGTCGGTGTCAATGGTTCTGGGAATGTCACTGTTCAATGGGAGAAACTTGAAGAAGGCAACGTCGCAACAGACTGGACGCCAGCTCCTGAAGATTTGGAAACTCGTATCTCCGCGGCCGAGACTGAAATCTCAAATAACAAAAAGCAGATTGCTCTTAAAGCATCTCAAACGGAAGTCACTAATCTCAAAGGTGCGCTTGGTGACTTGAGTGTGTATACCAATAAAAAGACTACGATGGTCCAAGATATCACGGGCTGGCAATATACCTGGGATACTGTTATAAACACTGATGCGGCTGAGATTGCTAGTCATAAAGACTATATTACTTTCGATAAAGGTAATATTATCCTTGGTGACTCCGCCAGTGCATCCAAACTAAAACTTACAAAAGATTCCATCCAGTTCAAAGGCACCAGCGACACCGCCATAACACCAGATTCCGACGCAACTGCCTGGATCACAGGAAAGGTATTCCATATCAATTCCGGAGAGATTGAGAGCAGCTTGAAGTTTGGAAAGGTTTTAATGAAACCGACTAAAAATGGAATTCAAATCGGAAATAAGGCTGAATTTGGCGAACGAGTACGAATAGGATACCCATTAAGCAGTAGCTCTCAATATATTTATTCAGATTGTCCGCTTGTAGTTGGAAGTAATTCGGGGGTTGAAGATGATTTTCCCTGGTTCGCAGTTGACGATGGCTATGCATTTGTTAAAAAC
>ERZ894186.612-NODE-612-length-13989-cov-8.502440_pt1 | contig 13989 bp, 5 predicted proteins | sample MGYA00380280_ERZ894186 | MGnify/ENA primary metagenome ERZ894186 (study PRJEB32331, sample SAMN06328449) | human gut metagenome | biome: human gut microbiome; feature: stool | host: Homo sapiens | collected 2013-02-13 ... | reverse complement strand
TGCCTGAAGTTTTGAAAGGACATTCTGATACCATTGTTCAAAATATTCATCCGACAAAAATTCTGCCTCCGCTTCTTCTGCACTCTCGCCCTGTGCAATCCGCTCGTCTACAGTATTCCGATCCTGCTGTGCAGTATCTCCGAATGCTTCCTGCAAAGCAGTTCTCGCATCGTTGCCATTTTCAAATGCATGCATATAATACAGATTATTATCATTAATTTCTGCCACGGACTTTGTAAGGATTTCTTCCATGGAACTGCTGATATCAGAATCTACAGATTTGATTTTATCTATACTGTTCGCATCATTTGTCACAGGCAGATATCCTGATCCAACAGAAAATTCTATATTATTCTCCGACTGAGTAAACCATTTCAGGAATTTTATACTTGCCTTAACTTCATCTTCCGAACTTTTTGTTACAACCATTCCTGCGCCCTGCTGCACAGCATAGTCATCTCCATCTTTAAACTTCGGACATGGAAGAACTTTCAGTTTTATCTCATGGGCATCTCCACTGTCATCACTTACTTCTGTCGGGAAAAATGTAGCACTGGATGTCGACCCAACATAGCCAAGCACATTTCCTGTTTTTACATCATCACTGCGGAAACGTCCCGATGCTGAAAAATAGCCCTTCACATAAGGAACATAATAATTATCCCAGAGTTTACGGATAACATCCTCGTCAAAATTCAGAGTCATTTTTCCATCTTTAACTTCAAAAATATCGCATCCAAGTTCTTTTGCGCCTACCAGAAGATAGTTCGCCATGGCATCTCTTCCGAACAGAGCCTTTCCGTCATCTGTTTCCGGAGTCTGGCTGTCCGTCCAGTTATAATACTTCCCGGCAGTTTCTACAAGGCCTTCGATGGTCTGCAGATCCTCATACTGAGCACCTGTTTCTTCTGCAAATTTCTGCCAGTCTGTATCATTGAGGAATAAAAGTTCCGTAGATTTCGCCACCGGAAAAATCTTGATACTTCCGTCGTCCGAAAAATCTCCCTCTTTCAGATATTCTTCTACGTACTCATCTTTTTCTTTATCTGTAAGATAATCGGAAAGGTCTACCAGCATATCCTTCTGGTCCATGGTATAAGCCGTATCTGAATATGCAGAAAAAATATTCGGTACTTCGGATGCTCCTACTTCGCCATTCACCGCAGCCAGGACATTCTGTTCCAAATCTTCTGCGGTTCCAAGACTCTTGGTTTCTACGGTAATACCATCTTTCTTTCCAACTGTATCATTAAATTTCTCTGTCAGATCATTAAAAGCATCCAGCTGATCACCATTATAATACGTCCATACTGTAACTGTAACAGGGTCCGACTTTTTTCCGGAACATCCACTGAACAGGGATGCTGCCAGAGTCGCGCCTAACAGACAGAGCACTACTTTCCTGCGTGCCATAAATTCTCCCTTCCGCCTGCACTCATTTGCAGGAACACTGTTTTTATCTTATCACAGTACAGACATATTATCAAAGAAAAACCCCGCTTTTTACATTCTGTTTTCTTATTTCTCCATAACTACAGGAGCAGCGTTGTCGTATGCCTGCTCCAGAAATACTTCCTGGGAATTCAGCGGGGCATTATCGGATGGTTCGATTTTATAATTTCCTTTATTGTTCATGGTTCTTGCTTTACGGTTATCACTGAGCATTGTCACAAACATTTCCTGGATCTGCATACGGATATCCGGATCCTCGATAGGTGCCGCAACTTCTACACGACGAAGAGTATTTCTTGTCATAAAGTCCGCAGAGGAAATATAGATCCTTGCTCTCTCCTGTGTTCCGAAAATATAAATGCGGGAATGTTCCAGAAAACGTCCTACAATACTGATAATGTGGATATTTTCTGTCTGTCCCTTCACTCCCGGGATCAGACAGCAGATACCACGAATCACCATATCAATGTGTACTCCTGCACAGGATGCTTCTACAAGCTTGCTCATAATACGTTTATCTGTCAGAGAGTTCATCTTCAGGCCGATATATGCCTGCTCTCCGGCTTTTGCATGTTCAATCTCCTCATCAATCATGGCAAGTACTTTGTTTTGGAGACATTTTGGCGCAACAAGAAGATAATCCATATCTTCAACCGTTTCTCCCATTGCCAGTGCCTGGAATACTCTGGCCGCTTCCGTTCCGATCTTCGGATCCGCAGTCATAAGAGAAAGGTCTGTATACAGACGGGCTGTTTTTTCATTATAGTTTCCTGTTCCGATCTGTGTATAATATTCCACATTTCCGTCTTTTTTCTTCATGATCTGGCAAAGCTTGGAGTGTACCTTATAGCCGTCCAGACCGTAGATCACATGACAGCCCGCATCCTCCAGAAGCCGTGACCATCCGATATTGTTCTCCTCATCAAAACGTGCCTTCAGCTCCACCAGCACGAAAACTTCTTTTCCGTTTTCTGCCGCTTCGATCAGGGCTTCCACAACCTTACTCTGTTTTGCCACGCGGTAAAGAGTCATCTTGATGGAAACCACATCCTCGTCATTGGCAGCCTCATGAAGCATTGTAAGGAACGGTTTGATACTTTCATACGGGTAGGAAAGAAAACGGTCTTTTTTCGCAATCTGGTCAAGAATCGGTTCATGGCTGTTAAACACAGGAGATTTCTGAGGAATTCTTTTTTCATAAAAAAGCTCTGTTCTTTTTCTGAGGCCATCCTGGATCTGGAATACAAAAGAAAGATCCAGCGGGATATCTCCCCGGAATACAAAATTCTTGTCCACTTCCAGATAATCGCAAAGTGTTTCAACAACATCTCCGTCCATTTCTCTGGAAAGTTCCAGACGGATTGGTGGCAGTTTCTTTCTTGCCTTAATCAGCTCCACCATAAATTCACGATAATCCAGATCTTCATCGTAAAGAGCGTCTGCGTCAATATCTGCATTTCTGGTAATACGGAGCAGAGATTTTGCCTTGATGTGATAGCCTTTGAAGATTTTTGAAACAAAGTGAAGGATCAGTTCTTCAGACAGCATGTAAGTGCCTGTTTTTCCGGGAACCGGGATGAGGCGCTGGATGCCTGCACTGCTGCACGGAATGATACCCAGTTTTTCCTTTCCTTTTTTTGTTTCCAGAACTACTACTGCATAGATTTCTTTATTTCGGAGAAATGGAAACGGCTGCCTTTTTCCGACGATAGACGGAGAAATAACCGGAGCCACTTCTGCTTCAAAATAACGTTCCAGATAATTGCGGTCTTCTTTTTCGATCTTATGGAAATTCAGCATATGTACGCCGTATTCTTCCAGGCTTTCCATAATCTCTTCATAAACCACATCTCTTTTCCGGTTCAGCTTTTTTGTTCTGGCAAGAATCGCGTCCAGCTGTTCCTCCGGCGTCATATTGGTTTTATTTTCACGGATATCCTTTGCCAGAAGCATCTGATCCACCAGAGATCCCACACGTACCATATAAAATTCATCCAGGTTGCTCTGATAGATAGACGCAAATGTGAGGCGTTCACACAGCGGATTTTCCGGATTCTCAGCCTCCTCAAGTACCCTTTCATTAAACTTCAGCCAGGATAATTCCCTGTTCATGTATATTGTATCTGCCATTTTTTCCTCCTGCGTCGCCATGTATTTTTCTTTTTCGGCCGACTTTGTCTGTATTTATCCGTATCATATCAAGCAGGCATCCAGATTTTGCCTGACTGCAGGTTCATGAATGCCTTTGCTTCACGGTTTGCATACAAGTATACTGATCGAATGTTTATTCAATAACAAGACTTTGTAAAATCCTGATAAAATTTTTTTTGAAATTAGGGGTTGCATTTTTGAATAATAGTGGTATAGTATTCATATACTTGATATGTAGTTTTGAATACTACATGTTATTTTATCAATTTCTACATTGCTATATCGTGAAACGTCACTATGATCCATCATTGATGAACTGATCATGAAGTTGTCCATATGATATAAACAGCAGTTTTTTTGCAGGAGGTGTTTTTATATGAAATTTAAATTAAAAGATCCGGGAAGTGCCATAACCCACGGAATCGGCATGCTTCTTGCCGTGGCCGGAGCCACTCCGCTGATCGTGAAGGCGGCCAGAAGCGCAGACATTCTCCATGTTTTTGCAGTAAGTGTTTTTATCCTTACCATGATCCTTCTTTACCTGGCAAGCACACTTTACCATTCCGTAAACTCTACAGTCAAGGTGAACCGCCGTCTGAAAAAAATGGATCACATGATGATCTTTGTGATGATCGCCGGCAGCTACACTCCTGTATGCCTGATCGTTCTCCACGGACGCACCGGCTATATCCTCTGTGCCCTCGTATGGACCGTTGCCATCATCGGAATGATCCTCAAGGGCTGCTGGATCAACTGCCCGAAATGGCTTTCCTCTGTGATCTACATTGGAATGGGCTGGCTGTGTGTACTTGCTTTTGTTCCGATCTTCCACAATCTGCCCCGCGCAGGCTTCGGATGGCTCCTTGCCGGCGGTATCATCTATACCATCGGCGGTGTGATCTATGCTTTGAAGCTTCCGATCTTCAATGCGAAGCATAAGAATTTCGGTTCCCACGAAGTATTTCATGTTTTTGTGATGCTGGGAAGTGTGTGCCATTTTGTTGTAATGTATTTCTTCGTAGCCGGTATGGCAATCCACTGAGTTACTCTGTAGTCAGATGGATAAAAGCCTCCTCGAATATCTGCAAAACTTAAAGCCCCGGAATACGGGCAGACCTCAGGAAGTTGAAGTTATGACTTCTCTGAAGTTGCCTCGTGTTCCGGGGCTTCTTATTATACCTGATCCGGCCTGTGATCCCGATGATCTCAGCCGATGGTCAGTGTGGAAAGGCCACTGCAGTTAAAATATGCAAATGCACCTATAGTCTGAACGCTGTCCGCAATGTCAAGCTTTACAAGATTTTCGCAGTCTGCAAATGCATAAGGTCCGATGCTGGTAACGCCTTCCTCGATCCGGACCTCTGTTATCTGGTCGCGGTATCCATTCCAGGGGACTTCTTCCTCATTTTGCCATTCATTCATAGCTCCCTGTCCTGTGATCTCGAGAACTCCGTTTTCATCAAGGCTCCAGGATACGGTATTCTCCTCCGCTCCGCAAAAACCACTCTTTTCTCCTGCCGGATCGATTTCTGTTTCCATATCTTCCGATGCTGCGCTCTCCTCAAATGCTGCTTCCGGCTGATCTTCCTGATCATCCGGGAGCATTTCCTGCGGAATGTCCGCTTCTTCATTTTCCGGAAGCTCTATTTCTTCCGGTATTTCCGATGTATCTTGTGTCTCCGGATTATCCGGTGCCTCTGAAACGTCCGCTGTTTCCGTATCATCCGGTACTGCCGGTTCCTCTGACATGTCTGGTGTCTCTGAGATCTCAGATTTATTTTCCGGTTCTGCTTCGGAAATTTCTGCTGCATCCATTGCCGGAGCTTCTCCTGTTTCAATCCCTGTAATGGATTCTGCCGACAGATCCGTCACAGTATCCGATACAGCTTCTGCTGACTCCTCCGCACTGAATGTATCCGCCGCAAAAACACTTTCCATCCATATCCCGCAGGTCAGCATACTGACTGCTGTAAGCCCTGCAAGTATTTTTTTATTTATCCTCATTTCCATGCCTCTACTTTCTGATCCTTACTGCTTTTACCTTGCTCCAGGAAGAATAGTATTTCTTTGTTCCTGATTTTTTGTATGTGCGGATCCTTACATAATACGTTTTGTTTTTCTGAAGCTTTGTCAGCGTGTATTTCGTTTTGGATACTCCGGCCACTGTTTTTTTGCTGCCGGATCTGAAATTTTTGTTTACGGAATACTGGATCTCATATCCGGTCACGTATCGGTTTTTCTTCCATGTGATCTGCGCTTTTCTGCCGGACAGGTTCTTTGCTGTCGTCAGGGTGGTTCCTGCCGGATTCACTGTGACTGTAATACTCTTTGTGGCGGCATTATATCCTGCTGTGGCAGAAGAACGGATCGTGATCCTTGCACTGCCGGTGAATTTTGCCGCAATGGTGATCCTTCCTTGTTTGTCTACTTTTACAGATTTACTGCTGGAAGAATATTTCAGCTGAGCTTTTCCGGAAGCTTTTGCATTGATGCTGATCTTTCTGGCTTTTGCATACCAGGTCCGCCGGATATTGGATGCTTTGATGGTATTGCTGCGTTTCGTTACTTTGATGGTGCAGAATGTGGAACCGGAGGTATAATTGGTTCCCTTTGCAGCGTATGCCATGATCGCCGCGGTTCCTCCGCCTTTGATGGTTACTTTACCGGTGGATGGATCGACAGCTGCAACTTTCGGGTTGCTGGAACTGTAGGTTATGGTTCCATCTGTTGTTTTTTCAGACAGCACACAGAGGAATGGTTTTGTGCCGTATTTTACAGTTATTGTTTTTTTGTCAAATTTCAGGCTCGGCTCTGTCTGTTCGATGAGGAATCCTGCTTTATAGGTTCCGCTGTAATTTCCGGCTCCTGTGATCTCCAGTTCTGCATTTCCCGCATTGGTGTTATTGCTGCATTTTACGGTGTAATCTGTATTTTTCTGCAGTGTATAGTTTCCATCCATGATGATCATTTCCGGTGTTTTTTCGGTTCCGTCATAGGTGTATTTCTGCTCTGCGATCCTGATATCGCACAGTGCAAGGCTTCGTTTTGCCGGACTGCCTGTTTTTGGATCCCATGGTACCCAGGTAATATTTCCACCGTAATCCCGAAGGATATCCAGGGACCAGGTTTTGTCTGTGTATGGATAGTATACAGTTGCAGTTACATTTTTGAAGATGTTATTTCCGAGTTTCGGACTGTTGCCGTAGAAATAGATATTCTGCAGATTTTTGCTGTCTGCAAATGCGTTGTCACCTATTTCTGTTACGTTTTCTTTGATATTCAGATTCACCAGATTTGTACAGTTGCTGAATGCGCCCGGTTCGATCACAGTTGCATTTTCCGGAAGTGATTTTCGGATCTCAAAGGTTATTGTGGCTGTTCCTGTATAATCGCTGTCGGTTTTGGCGATCGCAGTGATCTTTGCTGTTCCTGGATTTACATTATCTGCGAAATATACCTGGTAGTCTTTTCCTTCTGTCAGTGTTTTTTCGTTGTAAGTGATGGTTACTGTCGGTGTTTTTTCGGTTCCATCATATACATAGGTCTGTTCTGACAACTGAATGCTGCAGGCTGACAGATCGATCTTCGCTTTTTCCAGTATCGGAAGCTGTCTGTATTCTTTGTGTGATGCATTTCTCCTGCAAACTCTTTCTGCCTGTCCCGGTTCTGTATAAGTTGCAGCCTTTATTGTTTTCCACTCTCCGTAATCATGGCCTAACGCTGCTACTGTGGTCTGGGCCTTGAGTACAGTTCCGCATACGCTGCAATGGCTTCCTTCCGTCTTTCCGGTTGTCTCGCAGGTGGCTGCTACCGCGGCGTCTTTTACTACCTTGTGGCCTGTGGCTACTATGGTTTCTGTGCGTGTTTTCTTGCAGCGGGTACAGGTGTAAGTCTTCGTTCCGGCTGCGGTGCAGGTTGCTGCTTTTGTTATCTTTCCGCCGTCCCAGCTGTGGCCTAACGCTGCCACTGTAGTCTGCGCTTTGAGTACTGTGTTGCAGACGCTGCAGTGACTTCCTTCTGTTTTTCCTGCTGTCTCACAGGTGGCTGCTACCGCTGCGTCTTTTACTGCCTTGTGGCCGGTGGCTGCGATTGTTTCTGTTCGTGTTTTCTTGCAGCGGGTACAGGTGTAGGTCTTTGTTCCGGCTGCGGTACAGGTCACTGCCTTTGTTACTTTTCCATTGTCCCAACTGTGGCCTAATGCTGCCACTGTGGTCTGAGCCTTGAGTACAGTTCCGCAGACACTGCAGTGGCTTCCTTCTGTCTTTCCGGTTGTCTCGCAAGTGGCTGCTACGGCTGCATCCTTTACTGCTTTATGACCTGTAGCTGCGATTGTTTCTGTTCGTGTTTTCTTGCACCGAGTACAGGTGTAGGTCTTCGTTCCGGCTGCGGTACAGGTTGCTGCTTTTGTTATCTTTCCGCCGTCCCAGCTGTGACCTAACGCTGCCACTGTGGTCTGGGCTTTGAGTACAGTTCCGCATACGCTACAGTGGCTTCCTTCTGTTTTTCCGGTTGTCTCACAGGTGGCTGCTACCGCTGTGTCTTTTACTACCTTGTGGCCTGTGGCTGCGATCGTTTCTGTGCGTGTTTTCTTGCACCGAGTGCAGGTGTAGGTCTTCGTTCCAGCGGCGGTACAGGTGGCTGCTTTTGCCATTTTTCCGCCGTCCCAGCTGTGACCTAATGCTGCTACTGTAGTCTGAGCTTTGATCACTGTGTTGCAGACACTACAGTGACTTCCTTCTGTCTTTCCGGTTGTTTCGCAGGTGGCCGCTACTGCTGCATCTTTCACTTCTTTGTGGCCGGTTGCCGCGATTGTTTCTGTTCGGGTCTTCTTACATCGGCTGCAGGTGTAAGTTTTTGTTCCGGTTGCAGTGCAGGTCGCTGCCTTTGTCACTTTTCCGCTGTCCCAGTTGTGACCTAATGCCGCCACTGTAGTCTGAGCCTTTATTACTGTATTGCAGACGCTGCAATGGCTTCCTTCTGTCTTTCCTGCGGTCTCACAGGTAGCTGCTACCGCTGCGTCTTTCACTGCTTTGTGGCCTTCCTTAACAACAGTTCTTGTGCCGAGTTTCTTTAAAGTGCCGCCGCTTCCGGTGCCTGAATTATCAACATACATCACCCAGATTTCCAGAGTATTATTTCCTTCCTTCAAGCTACTTCCAGAAATCTTCACTTCATATGCCCTGGCATTCGGGATTGTCTGTGTAGTGGCATTCGCGGATGTAGTATAACTGATTCCATTTACCACATATTTAAAAAGTGAAATCTCTTTTGAACTGTCTCCGGCCCATCCTTTAAAGATAACCTCCTCACTGTCCTTACAGCTGATCTTCGTATTATCAGCCGGTGAAAGAATCTCGTCACCAGACTGTACTTCCTCCGAAGTATCATCATAAAATTCCACACTTACCGTATAAGACTTCTTTGTAACCCCATCCGGCGCTGTAAGCGTATATACAACCGGGCTGGTAAAATCATGCGTCGAACCATTCCAGAAGTCTGAAGAAAGTCCAGTTCCCATACCTGAGCCATAATCAATCGAAGGCTTCAATTTTGTAACATTCGTCCCCTTCGGCACCCGAAGAACGATCGTATCCTCACCGATCGCACCGATAACATCCTGCTTCAGTCCAGGATTTTCCACCTTCTTAAGCACAAAACTGTAAAATGCAGCCTGATCAGAAGGAACCACATGGATCGTCACAGTCACCTGAATACTCTCCTGTGTCTCTGTATCGCTGATCTTATACTGTGAACTGTAATCTCCGGCTGACGCCGTAACAACACCCGTATAGCCAAAAGCATTATATTTTTCTCCGGGCAGATTCGTGCGTGTCAATCCTGCCGGCAGCTTTTCCTCAATTACTGTAGTCGCATACGTTCCACTTCCACCAGTCACATTATCTGTGCACGGATACTGCACCGCACTTTTTCCTGCACTGACATACAAATCCAGTGCCGGTACAGTCAGCGGACTCCGCACCGTGATCGTCGATGACGCCACAACTACCGAGCCATACTCTGACGGCAGTTTATCCGTCGCATAAAATACGATCGTACTTCCACTGTCATCACTTTCCAGAACCTTATCTGCTGCAACTGTTGTAAAAGATCCATTCTTTCCAAAAGCAACATGAACACCATATTTCTCCAGCTCATCCGCTTTAAATATCGGGGTCTGCGTCCCATCATTATATGTGATCTGCAGTTTTACACCGGACAGATCCAGCGTATTCCCAACTATAAACTGAGTTTTTGCCGGTGCTGCAAGCACGGAAAGCTTCGTTGCTTTTCTGGCTGTTACCGTAATACTTACCGGAATTTCTTTTCCAAAATAATTAAATACCACGGATGTATCCGCAGACTTCAGCGGACCTGTTTTATCATAGGAAAAGCCACTGTAAATATATACATAACGTCCACCTATTGTAGCAAAAAAGCTGGCGCCTGAAGGATCAAACTTCTGGTTTTCACTGTATGTCGTCTTCGGACGCCCGGAAAGCACAATACTTGTAATATCACTGGCAGATGGTTTTTCGACTGTCATAGACCAGCTGATCTGTTTTCCCTTATAATTGATCGTCAGTTCCCTTGTCCCCGTTTCCGAATTTTCAAATCCGGCGATCATATCCTTCGTGATCGTTACTGATGTAGAATTATTAACAATAAGCCTTCCCCAGTACGCCGGAACTTCTCCCACGTAACATTTTGTCGGTACACCGGAAACAGAAAGCGATCTGATCGCCGATGCATCTGCACGTTCCGGCAGTCCATCCTTGGAAATCTGCCAGTCTCCGTCAAAGCTCCAGCCTTTATATGAGTTCGGATCCTTCATCTGCTCTGCTGTAAGAACACCGCCTGTTGTAAGCGTCTGTTCCGTGTTTGTCCCGATGAGCGCTCCCTGGCCGTTTTTACCATAACAGTCCGAAACATGTCCATTCAGACCGATAGCAGAATTGAGTACATTTGCATTTACCTGTGCACAGATCTGACCTGTAACTGCTGTTCCGCCAGTCACGCGAAGCGTACCTGTAAAAGCACACTGTTTCACATATCCGCCCATGTTTCCAAACTGTTCGATCCGGCCGGCAATACCTCCAAGGTAAACCTGATAAGAATTTCCGTTAGCCTGTGTGACAGAAAGATTTCCTCCTGCAACACATTTTTCAATAGTACCAATGTTTACTCCTGCGATACCACCAACATAGCTGTCTGTAGCTGTCATGGATATGGAAATATTTACTCCGGACGAACAGCCGCTGATAGTACCGGCCACCTCATTCTCTCCGACAATCCCGCCAAAAGCCGGATGGCTCATGGAACTGGTAGATCCCATATGTCCTGTTACCGTTCCGGTTACCCTGCAATCCTGGATCTTACCGGTATTATACTGTGCCACAACACCATGGATATCATGACTGTCATAATCAAAATCCGCAACAATATTCAGATCCTTTATCGTTCCTGCATTCTGCTGGATCAGAGGCTTTTGGAGACCGGTTATTGTGAAACCGGCTCCGTCCAGCGTTCCGCTAAAATACGATGCCGAAAAATTTGTCCTTCCGTCTGTACTGATATTTTTTGTCAGACGATAGTATGCTCCCTGGTTCGCCTGGATTAGATTAAGATCATCGATCGAAGATATCTTATATGGATTTGCAGACGTACCATCTCCCTCTGCCGGTGCAAGGGAAGAGCTTCTGCTTCCAATGATACGATAAACAATCCCTGCGGAGCCATCCGTCGGAACGGTAAACTTACCGTTCGACAGCTTCACCAGGATTGCCGATGCTGCCGGCAATGTATGGTTTTCATTGCTATCTCCTGCATAAACCGGGAATGTCGCTGCCTTTGCCGCAGCAATGGTATCCCCGTAAAAGCTGTATTTACCGGAGCTCTCACCGGCTGCAACTGCCGTATAAAAATCTGCCATAAGCTCCTTAAAAGAAACTCCGGTTACTTTCTCCAGATATTGCTCACAGCTGAGAGAAGAAGCATCGATCGTATAAAACTTTGGAAGCACCTTCATAGGCTGATAGCTTCCTGCCATCCGGTCGATAACATATCTTACAAAAAGATACGGCATTCCATAGTCCTGTGCATTGTCATCCCGGTAATTCTCGTAGATCAGCGAAGCCCCTGAACGGATGGCCGTATTACTTCCAATACCATTCAGCCAGCCGCTGCTGTCCGTTCCTCCCCAGAGATAGTCCATGACAGCCACTGCAAGACCCTCATTCAGCCACGAATATCTGCCGGTACTCATAAATCCGGTTTTCAGCCAGAGGATTGCATGCTGTCCCTCATGAACAAGAAGGCCATTTCGCTTTGACATCTCCCCCGAAACATAAGAGGATGCTGACGGTGTGTTGATATGGATCGCTGTGATCCCTTCATCATACATATACATACCGCTGGCGCTACTTAAAGACTCCAGCAGGATCGACAGCTTGCCTGAGCCATCCTGTGCCGGAAAATCACCTGCGCAAAGCTGGTTAAGGATACGGTAAGGCTGACCATCGTAGACAGCTGCCATATCCGCAGCGATCAGAGCTGTTTTCCCTGCGGTATCGTAATCTGCCTTCAGGGTCTCATCCATCCACACATAGCAGTGTTCCCCAACTCCGATGCAGACATATGTTTTTCCATATGTATCATGGCCGTTAGTTCTATAGATGTACTTTTTTTCACCTACCTGATAGGTGGTCGCCGCAGCCTGTACAGCAGTCAGCATCGGTTGGTCATCCTGCATGTATGCCTGCAGCTGATCATCCTCCAAACTCTGTACCTGCCCCACATCTGCTGCCTCTCCCGCAGTTTCCTCTGTTGCCGCCTGCGCCGATGCATTGCTTCCACCCTGCACGACTGCATAATCTTCTGCTTCAGAGTCCGCCGCCTGTGCCGATGTCCCGTCAAACTGCAAGGTTCCCGTATTTCCGGGATTTGTGGTATCTGTGTTAATGATAACTGCATATTCCCCGGAAAATGTTTCTCCTGGCTTACCCTCCTGAACTGCTGCAAAAACCTCTGTTCCACAAAATAACCCCAGAAACAGAAAACAGCACATAAGCCGGAGACAGAAATCTTTTGTCTTTTTCATCCTCTTTCCTTTCCTCTTCTCAGCTGACTGAGTTCTTTGATTTTTGTGTTTATTCTACCATATTCACAATATTCGCACAATTCCAAATATTTGATTTTTATTATCATAAAGCGTCTTTTTCTGCCTCCGTTGCAGCTGTTCGCCTGCCGTGTATACAAAAAAAAGCGAAAAGCTCTGGTATTGGTATCGTACAGAACTTTTCGCTCTTTTTGAGCTACTCTATAAACTTTTTAGCTTATCTGATTTTTATCCGGAATTATTCATGAGCATATAAAGATGCTCAACGCCACTACAAATCCTTGAACCAGTTCACATAAAACCAATCGATCGATTCACAAAAATGGGTAAACTATCCCCCCTAAAATCCGATTGAGTTATCTTGAACTGTCAAGGTACGTTAATAGTTGCTATTCTAACTGTATGGACAGCTGCTGGATATTCTCCAATGTCCTGTAGAACTCCCTTTTATAAGGGCAGCTGCTACACAGTTTGAATGTGATAGATCTTGCTGAATGGATTGCCCTTGCAGCAATTTTTATGAAGAATGGATGAAAAGCAATTATAACAAACCTCTTAAATAATGCAGTCCCTTTACAAATGAAGCTAGAAAACTGGTATTGGAGGCCTGGGATAAAACTCATAATGCCAGGGAAATTGCAAAATATTTTTCAGTAAATGAAAGCACCGTATACCGCCTTATAGAAGAGCGTGCACGCACTGGCAGTTATGAGACCAGAACGCAGCTGAGAGGCCGGAAAACAATTCTTACAGAAAAACAGCACCACGATATTCTGGAACTTGTACAAGAACAACCAGATATCACAATGAAGGAATTTGCGAGAAACATCAAAACGGAAGCAGAGTTTCCGAACTCGCAGAGGAATATGCTTTATCGGAAAAGAGCATTCAGCGGATCCTGCGCTGCACAGCAGCAGACGGAAAAAATACGGACTGAATACAAAAACGGAAAGACAGCCATGGAAGAACCCCCGGTCTGTCTTTTGTATTTCTGTTGCTTTTTTTTCCGTTTTTCCTTGCATTTCAGAAAGATGCTGTTATAATAAGGGAAAGTGAATAAATATACATTACATGAGGAGAGAAGGAGATTATTATGAAAATGAATTTTGCAAAAAAAGCAACAGCACTTGCAATGTCCGTTTTGTTTGCTGTTTCGATGGCAGGCTGCGGAAGTTCTGCATCTACCGCAAAGAAAGTAGAAGTAACATCCGTAGAGGATCTGGCAGATCTGAAGATTGGTGTACAGACCGGAACAACAGGTGATTCTCAGG
>ERZ894186.611-NODE-611-length-13996-cov-9.235851_pt1 | contig 13996 bp, 10 predicted proteins | sample MGYA00380280_ERZ894186 | MGnify/ENA primary metagenome ERZ894186 (study PRJEB32331, sample SAMN06328449) | human gut metagenome | biome: human gut microbiome; feature: stool | host: Homo sapiens | collected 2013-02-13 ... | reverse complement strand
TCGTTACCTCCATCTGTTGATGGAAGCATTATACTACATTGGGACATTTTCCTTTATGGTATATTAGGACATTATCATAAATGGTTCATAAAGAGAGCATATAGAGGAAGATTAAAGGTTGACTTCTTAACGGCAATTTGGTATATTAACTACACATATGGATTCTGTGAGGGAGTAGTTTGCGTGAAAACGTGGTTTGTCAACAGTCGCGGCTTTGATCGGATCTGATTCTGGCCTGGCAAATCTTAAAGAATGAGACTCATGTATGCATGTTATGGCATACATGAGTCTTTTTACATTTTGGGCAGATGTAATTCCAAGAAGCAGGCTTATGAAGTAAATACTGTTTTGTAACACACATTTTGCAGAAAGCCTTTTTCAAACACACTCTGGAGAATCTGTAAAGGTAAAAATATGCGGATAACAAAAGGAGAATATTATGCAAAATATTATTAATGGATTGCCAATTGCAGCTGTTATCCTGCTGCTGGCAGTGGGATTTGCCTTTCTGGTAAAAGGGGCTGACTTTTTTGTGGAGGGAAGTTCCAGCATTGCGAAGAAATTAAAGGTTCCGCCCATCATCATTGGTCTTACGATTGTGGCTATGGGAACTTCACTGCCAGAAACAGCCGTGAGTGTGACTGCTTCTCTGGTACAGAATAATGAACTTGCTGTCAGCAATGTAGTAGGATCCAATATTTTTAATCTGATGTTTGTAATTGGTGTCTGTTCAATTCTGACGCCGATTATGGTCCAGAAAGCAACTGTGGTAAGAGATATTCCCTTGTCTTTAGGCTGTGCACTATTTCTGCTTGTACTGGGAGTTTCAGGACTGGGAGATAAGGCGGGAATGACGCTGGGTCATGCAGATGGAGTTATTTTCCTGATCGTGTTTGCCGGATACATTTTTACAATGGTACGAAGCGCAATGAAAGCGCGTGCTGCAGGACAGAAGGTTGAAATAGAAGGCGTTGAAGAATGTGACAATATGAAAGAGCTGTCATACGGCAAAAGTATTCTCTTTCTGATCGTGGGTGCAGCTGCAATTGCTTTTGGCGGTGACCTTACCGTTGATACAGCCAGCAGGATTGCAATAGAGCTTGGAATGAGCCAGACTCTGGTCGGGCTTACCATTGTGTCTATCGGAACTTCACTTCCGGAGCTTGTAACCTCTGTAGTTGCAGCAAGAAAAAATGAAGTTGATATGGCAGTTGGAAATGCAGTCGGATCCAATATTTTCAATATTCTGATGGTCCTTGGAATCTCATCTGCTATCAGTCCGGTAGCTTTGATCCGGGAAAACATAATCGATATAGTGCTTCTTATGGTATTTTCGGTTATGGTCTGGATCTTTGCAGGAACCAGGAAAAAAATTGAGCGCAAAGAGGGTATTATAATGGTAGTGGTATATCTGATTTATTGCGCATATATTATTGCCCGCTAATAAAAGCAGAAAAAGCTTTCATCCATCCCGTAAAGGGAGAGATGAAAGCTTTTTTTGATTGGAAAACAGGTGAAAATTAACGCTTGTATAGTAAAACACCTGGCGGAACAGTACTTGCTGAATAGCGGTAAATATGCTGAAAAATTAAAACATATTGCTGATAAAAATTTCCAGACCAATTGCAATAAGAATGACGCCGCCGAGAATATCCGCCTTGTTGGAAAGCCTGGTTCCGAAGCGTTTTCCAAGGGAAAGTCCGGTCATGCAGATAAAGAATGTGACTATGGCAATGATCAGGGAACAGACAAGAGCCATCAGCCAGTCATACTCTGAGATGGTGAATCCTACGGACAGGGCGTCAATGGAAGTTGCAACGCCCTGAATGAAAAGGGCTTTGGGACCAACTCCCGGAATTTCATCATCCTCATCGGTTCCCCGGATACCATTGATCAGCATGGAGCCACCAATATAGCCAAGAAGGATCAGCGCGATCCATGGAATAAATTTCTCAAATGCCTTGAAGTATTCTACAATGGTGTGGACGCATAACCATCCGGTCATTGGCATGATGGCCTGGAAAGCACCGAATGTGCCTGCAATGCCGCACATTTTTTTCATGCGCATCTTAGGCTCGTGAAGGCCGTTTGCCAGGGACACAGAAAAAGCATCCATTGCAAGTCCGACTCCAAGCAGGGCGCTGTTCAGAAAAAACACAAAACTGTAGTTCATTTTTACATTCCTCCGTAATGTATTTTATTGCTGGTTTCCATTTTTTAATTTGCTATGGAAACAGATCGTTTAGTAAAGCCTCTTACAGCATGAAAAAAGACCCAATATATAACCACAGGCTATATATGGGTCATCTGCATTCTTATAAAAGGACAGACTCCATGTATAGCATAACGTTATACATGAGTCTCGCAATTTAATGCAAGCCAGATCGAAACACTGCTTTAAAAGCTGCTGTTCATTCAGTGAACAGCAATCTATACAAACAGATTCATACGGTCGGTATGTTGACTTGCCACGCGTCTGTGGACACGCTTGCTACTCCCTCACAGGGAAACCTTGTTTCGTAACTTTATCAGATAATGATAAAATTGTCAATAATTTTTCTCAATAATATTGACATCCTGACAATATTAGAATAAACTAACTCCTGTAACATTAATGATAAAATTTATCATTAGCAGACGAATTTTATCAAAAATGGTTGCTGCTTAGTTTTGAACAGCAACAAAAATCTTACATATGGGAAAAGAGGACAAGTACATATGACATTAAAAGACCTTCCCATCGGGAAAACTGCCACAGTTACAGTAGTAGGAGGAGAGGGTGCCCTGCGGCAGCATTTCCTGGATATGGGAATCATTCCCATGGCTGACGTGACCATGGTAAAATATGCACCTATGGGTGACCCTGTTGAAGTCAGGATACATAGCTATGAGCTGACCCTGCGTCTTGCAGATGCTGCCCAGATTCAGATTGATAATGTAAGGGATGAAAAAGAGCAGAAACGAGGAAGCCGTGTCAGGGCGATTCCTCATCCAGGTCTGGGCGAGGGAGGTAAATATCATGAAAAAGCAGATGAGCATCCCCTTCCTGACAGTGAGCTTCTTACCTTTGCGCTGGCAGGAAACCAGAACTGCGGTAAAACAACCCTGTTTAATCAGTTAACCGGCTCCAGTCAGCATGTAGGCAACTTTCCGGGAGTCACTGTAGACCGCAAGGATGGTATTATCCGTGGGAAAAAGAATACTTTGGTGACAGATTTGCCGGGAATTTATTCCATGTCTCCTTATACAAGCGAGGAAATCGTAACCAGAAGCTTTATTCTGGAGCAGCATCCTAAGGGAATTATCAATATTGTGGATGCCACGAATATCGAGAGAAATCTTTATCTTACCATGCAGCTGATGGAGCTGGATGTGCCTATGGTACTGGCATTGAATATGATGGATGAAGTAAGGCAGAATGGTGGTTCTGTGCGTGTGAACCAGATGGAGGAGGCCTTGGGGATTCCGGTTGTACCTATTTCCGCAGCAAAAAATGAAGGTATTGATGAATTGGTTGCACATGCCATTCATGTGGCAAAATATCAGGAAAAACCAAAGCGGCTGGATTTCTGTGATGCAAACGATGACGGCGGAGCCGTTCACAGATGTCTTCATGGAATTATGCATCTCATTGAGGATCATGCACAGCAGGCAGATATTCCGGTACGTTTTGCAGCCAGTAAGCTTGCGGAAGGGGATGAACTGATCCTGGAAAAGCTTGGGCTGGATCAGAATGAAAAAGAAACCCTGGAGCATATTGTAAAGCAGATGGAGACGGAGCGTGGGCTTGACCGGTCCGCGGCGATTGCCCATATGCGCTTTGATTTTATTGAAAAAGTCTGTGCTGAGACCGTGATTAAGCCTCATGAGAGCAAGGAGCATCTGCGCAGTCAGAAGATGGATAAAATACTTACAGGCAAATATACAGCCATTCCATGCTTCGCAGGAATTATGGCTCTGGTTTTCTGGCTGACCTTTGGTGTGATCGGAAAGGGACTTTCAGATCTTCTGGATATGGGAATTACCTGGCTGACTGCAGTGGTGGATCAGGCAATGACTGCATGGAACGTAAATAATGTGCTTCATTCTCTTGTAATTGACGGCATTTTCAATGGAGTTGGAAGTGTGCTCAGCTTTCTGCCGATTATCGTCACCCTGTTTTTCTTCCTGTCACTTCTGGAAGACAGTGGCTACATGGCCAGAGTGGCATTTGTAATGGATAAGCTGCTTCGAAAGATTGGACTTTCCGGACGAAGCATTGTCCCAATGCTTGTAGGCTTTGGATGCACAGTTCCCGGCGTTATGGCAAGCAGAACCCTGCCCTCAGAGCGTGACCGTAAGATGACGATCCTCCTTACTCCTTTTATGAGCTGTTCGGCAAAGCTTCCTATTTATGCTTTCTTTACAGCTGCCTTTTTCCCGAAATACGGTGCACTGGTAATGATAGCACTTTATTTCGGCGGAATTATTATGGGAATCCTGATGGCACTGATTTTTGGAAAAACCATGTTTAAGGGAGAAGCAGTTCCCTTTGTAATGGAGCTTCCTAATTATCGTCTTCCAGGTGCAAAAAACGTTGGCCAGCTTCTTTGGGAAAAAGCAAAGGATTTTCTTCAGAGAGCCTTTACTGTTATTTTTGTGGCAACCATTGTGATCTGGTTTTTACAGACCTTTGATCTGCATCTGAATATTGTGACAGATTCCAAAGACAGTATTCTTGCAGTACTTGCCGGATTTATTGCACCGGTATTTAAGCCTCTTGGCTTTGGAGACTGGAGATTTTCCACAGCCCTTGTAACAGGTTTCATGGCAAAGGAGAGCGTGGTTTCCACATTGTCCATATTATTTGGAAGTACAGCGGCACTGGTAGATGTGCTTTCTCCGCTGGCAGCAGTGTGCCTTCTTACCTTCTGTCTTTTATATACGCCTTGTGTAGCCGCAATCGCTTCTGTGAAACGTGAGCTGGGCGGAAAATGGGCAGCAGGAGTGGTGATCGGTCAGTGTGTGATCGCCTGGATTGCGGCATTTTTGGTAAAAATTGTTGGCTTTTTGATCGGATTTTGAGAAAAATGACTATTTTTCATTTTTGTTAAAAATAATATTGACTATTGGTCATTTTGGGTTATACTATAGTACGAAAGAAATGAATTTAAGGAGATGACATCAATGGTCAAAGTAGGAAAATGGATAGCCAAGCATAAGGTCCTGGTGCTTTTGATCGGACTTTTGCTGGTAATCCCGTCTGTGATCGGAATCGCAGAGACGAGAGTAAATTATGATCTGTTAAGTTACCTGCCGGATACCCTTGAGACAGTAAAAGGTCAGGATATTCTGGTAGATGAGTTTGGTATGGGCGCCTTTTCCATGGTAATTGTGGAGAATATGGATATGAAGGATGTCCAGAAGCTGGAAGAGAAATTCAGTGAAGTAGAGCATGTAAAGGATGTTCTCTGGTATGATGATGTGGCGGATATTACTCTTCCGGTAGAGATGATTCCTGAGAAGTACAGAAAGGTATTTATAAATGGCGATGCAACCATGATGCTGGTTCTGTTTGATAATACCACATCTTCAGATACTTCCATGGAAGCTATCACAGAACTACGTAAGATTGCTAACGAGCAGTGCTTCCTCAGTGGCATGACAGGAGTTGTTACAGATATTAAAAACATTGCCATGCAGGAGCTGCCGATTTACGTTGTGATCGCAGCAGTACTTAGTCTGATCGTTCTGGAGCTGACAAGCGGATCCTTTGTTGTTCCGTTTTTGTTCCTGCTCAGTATCGGACTTGCTATCCTTTACAACCTGGGAAGCAATATTATTCTGGGCGAGACCTCTTATATTACACAGGCACTTACCGCGGTACTTCAGCTTGGTGTTACCATGGATTATTCCATTTTCCTTCTGAACAGCTATGAGGAAAATAAGAAGCGTTTTCCTGGAGAAAAGGACCGTGCCATGGGGCATGCCATTGCAAATACTTTTAAGTCTGTAGCTGGAAGCTCTGTTACCACAGTAGCCGGCTTCGTTGCACTTTGTGTTATGACCTTTGCTCTTGGACGTGACCTTGGTATTGTTATGGCAAAGGGCGTTATTATTGGTGTTATCTGCTGTGTAACCATTCTTCCGGCACTGGTTCTGTTTTTTGACAAGCCCATTGAGAAGACACAGCATAAGCTGCTTCTTGCCAGAATGGATAAACCGTCTGCATTTATTACGAAGCATTATAAGCTTTGGACTGTGATTTTCCTGGTGCTTCTGCTTCCGGCTATTTATGGAAACAATCATACAAAGATTTACTATAATATTGCAGAATCCCTTCCATCCACTTTGGATTGCAACATTGCCAATGATGAGCTGGAGAAAACTTTCGCAGTAGGCAATATCCATATGATTATGATGGATAAGAATATGGACTCCAAGCAGAAACAGCAGATGTTAAATGATATTGATAAGGTTGAGGGTGTGAAGTGGAGTCTGGGTATGAATTCCCTGATCGGACCTACCGTTCCGGAGTCTATGATCCCGGATGATCTGAAGAAGATTTTCAAAGGAGATCAATATGAGCTTGCATTTGTATGCTCTGAATATGGTTCTGCTACAGATGAGGTAAATGCCCAGCTTGCAGAAATTGATAAAATAGTAAAGAAATACGATAATACTGCAATGGTAATCGGTGAGGCACCGCTTATGAAAGATCTTCAGGATACCACAGATGCCGATCTGGTTCGTGTAAATGTAATCTCCATCGGTGCCATTTTCCTGATCATTATGATTATCTTTAAATCAATTTCCCTTCCGATCATTCTGGTTGCGGTTATTGAGTTTGCGATTTTTGTCAATATGGCCATTCCGTACTATCAGGGAATCAGCCTTCCGTTCGTTGCAAGTATTGTTATTGGTGCCATCCAGCTGGGTGCAACCGTTGACTATGCGATCCTGATGACTACCCGTTATCAGAGAGAGAGACAGCACGGTAAGAATAAGATGGAAGCCATCAGCATTGCCCATAAGACCAGCATGCCGTCCATTATCAGCAGTGGTCTCAGCTTCTTCGCAGCAACCTTCGGTGTTTCCTGTTATTCACAGGTTGAGATGATCGGTTCTATCTGTACACTGCTTGCTCGTGGTGCCATCATCAGTATGGTAGTTGTACTGTTTATCTTACCAGCTATGTTTATGATCTTCGATAAACTGATCTGTGTTACATCGATTGGTTTCCTTGGAGATAAAAAGGCAGCCAAAGCGAAATAAAACATAATCAGACGTCCTGGGAGCGCTGATTACGCTCAGAACAGCCGGCTTTGGAAGAAATCCCGTTACGGTTCGTTCCGTGATCAGCAACACGCTTCGCGATGCATAGAAATCCTGCTTCAGCAAAATGAGGCAGGATTTTTTTGTTGAATAAAAGAGAAGAAAACGTTATAATTGTGTTGCATTTTAGAGCCTGTTTGAAAAAACATTCCCGCAAATTGTGACGCACATTTTGCAGAATGCCTTTTTCAAACACGTTTTAGGAAATGGAGTGATTTGTACATGACACTAGAAGAAATCCTTGCCCAGGTGCAAATGGGAGGACTTTCTCCGGAAGCAGCAGGGAAGCTGATTCGACAGGATGGTTACAAGGAAATGGATTATGCCAAGCTGGATACGGGGAGAAAAGCCCGTACTGGTTTCGCAGAGGTGATTTACTGCAGCAATAAGGCAGATGCCCATTTGCTGAAAATATTTGAGCGTTTATATATGGAAGAGGGAGAAGTACTTGGAACAAGGGCTTCCCAGGCACAGTATGAGCTGGTGAAGGAGAAGTTTCCAGAAGTTCAGTATGACCCTGTTTCCAGAATCCTGAAAATAGAGAAACCAGATAAGATTCATGAGGGAAAGGTGGCTGTCTGTACTGCAGGCACTGCAGATATTCCGGTGGCCGAGGAAGCAGCACAGACTGCAGAATATTTTGGAACTCACGTGGAACGGATTTATGATGTTGGTGTAAGTGGAATGCACAGGCTGTTTTCCAGGCTGGAGATCATTCAGGACGCGAATTGTGTTGTGGCTGTGGCTGGCATGGAGGGTGCTCTTGCCAGTGTTATGGGCGGTCTTGTAAGCCGACCGGTGATCGCGGTGCCTACGTCTGTGGGATATGGAGCGAATTTCCATGGATTATCAGCACTTCTGACCATGATCAATTCCTGTGCCAATGGAATTGCCACCGTGAATATTGACAATGGATATGGAGCCGGATATCTGGCAACGCAGATGAACCGGCTGGCGCTTGGTAAGTAAGAGACACAAATTGAAAAGCAATTTGATAAATTTGTAACGAGGAGAATTATGGGAAAATCATTATATCTGGAGTGTTATTCCGGAATCAGTGGTGATATGACAGTGGCAGCACTGCTGGATCTGGGAGCAGATCAGAAGGTGCTGGAGGATGTACTTGAAAGTATTCCGGTGCAGGGATTTGAGATAAAAGTAAGCAGGGTGACGAAATCCGGGATTGATGCCTGTGATTTCGATGTAATCCTGGATGCAGAGATAGACGGACATGACCATGATATGGAGTATCTGCATGGACATGATCATAGTCATACGCATGGGGCAGAAGAACATAATCACAGTCATACGCATGAGGCAGAAGAACATAATCACAGTCATACGCATATGGCAGAAGAACATAATCACCAGTATGAGCATAGCCATGAGGCAGCTGCAAAGAATGTGGCAGCACATGGACATGATCATGGAGATGAGATAGCAGCACATACTCACGAGCCCCATCGTCATCACAAACATCGCGGTATGAACGAAATCTGTCAGATACTTGCTGACACAAAGATGACTGACAGTGCCAGAGGTATTGCCCTTAAAATTTTTCAGATCCTGGCAAGGGCAGAAGCAAAAGCCCACAATGTTCCGGTGGAGGAGGTGCATTTCCACGAAGTTGGAGCTGTGGATTCCATTGTAGATATTTTGTCCGTGGCAGTCTGCCTGGACAATCTTGGAATTACAGAGGTCATTGTACCTGTATTATGTGAAGGAATGGGTACGGTCCGCTGCCAGCATGGCATTTTACCAGTTCCGGTTCCAGCGGTAACCCATATTGTACAGCAGTGTGGCCTGAATCTGCGGATCACTCCGGTACAGGGTGAACTGGTAACTCCTACAGGTGCGGCAATTGTGGCAGCAGTACGTACTTCCTGCAAATTACCGGAGACCTTTGCAATTGAGAAAACAGGTATCGGAGCTGGCAAGAGGACGTATGAGTGCCCGGGAATCCTGCGTGCAATGCTGATTCACCCGGAAGAATCCCATAAACCGGAAAAAGCGGTGGGAATTCCGGCAGGAAATGAAAGTGCGGCAAATGAAACTGCCAAAATTCAGACCGGTGTTACGGAAAGCGCGGATTGTGCAGATTACATCTACAAGCTGGAAACAAACATCGATGACTGCAGCGGTGAAGTACTTGGCTTTGTCATGGAGAAGCTTTTTGAGGCCGGTGCAAGGGATGTGCATTATACTCCTGTATATATGAAGAAAAACCGTCCTGCATGGCTTCTTACCGTAATCTGTAAGGAAGAAGATGTCCCGGGAATGGAAGCTTTGATTTTTGCAGAAACTACCAGTATTGGTATCCGCAGGGCCAGGATGGAGCGCACGATTTTGCCCCGGAGAAAACGGAAAGTAATGATTCCCTTCGGTGAGGTGGAAGTGAAAATCTGCGGTCCGGAAGGAGCAGAGAAATGCTATCCGGAATATGAAAGCCTGGCGGAAATCTGCAGAAAGACTGGAATTTCTTATGCAGAAGCCTACCAGATGGCAGTAGATGCAAGTAAGAATCTGGAATGATTGATGTTATTGGTCACGGAGTAACACAGTAACTGATTGATCGCTTCCAGGTTAAATCGCAATATTGCAACCTGGGAAAGAGTATGTTACAATACAGTTTGGCTTTTTTCCAAAAAGAAGTTTATATACGAATGCTTTGGATAAAACAGAAAGCCAAATTTTTCAAAATATAATGGAGTGAATATGAAGAAATATTTAGATAATCTCAGACAGTATCAGTTCCTGTTAAGTGAACTGGTCAAAAAAGGAATCAAGCTGAAATATCGTCGTTCCTACCTTGGTATTTTGTGGTCCATGCTAGAACCACTGCTTTCCATGGTGGTACTGACAATTGTCTTCGGAACCCTGTATGGAAACACGGACAAAACATTCCCTGTATACATTCTTTCCGGACGTCTTCTGTACAGCTTTTATTCCTCTGCAACCAAAGCTGCGCTGAAATCCATCCGATCCAATGCAGCAATGATCAAGAAAGTGTATGTACCGAAATATCTGTATCCACTTTCAACTGTAATTTATAATTATATTATTTTTCTGATCTCCCTGGTTGTGCTTGCCATTGTAGGCGTGATCCTGGGTGTGAAACCGACTATTTATCTGCTTCAGGCACCGGTTGCCCTGCTCATCATTCTGATCCTTTCCTACGGAAGTGGAATGTTCCTTGCAACTATCGGTGTATTTTTCAGAGATATTGAGTACCTCTGGTCTGTTGCCCTGATGCTGATCATGTATACATGTGCCATCTTCTATTATCCAAGCAAGCTGCTGAAGAGTGGCTGGGCATGGATCCTGAAGTTCAATCCTCTGTACTGTACCATTCAGATTTTCCGATCTGCAATCTTCGGAGAGCCTATGTATGCGCCATATGTAATTTATGCAGCTGCATTCAGCGTAGTGATTACCATCATCGGACTTGTATGCTTCAAGAAAAAACAGGATAATTTTATTCTGTACATCTAGAACCTGTTTGAAAAATCATTCCCTGCAGAAAGTATTTTTCAAACACGCTCTAAACTACCATTTACAGGAACATGTTAAGGAGAAAATATGAGCAAGACAGCCATTGAAGTCGATAACGTAAGCATGAAGTTCAACCTGAGCCGTGAGAAGGTTGACAGCTTAAAAGATTATATATTTAAAACCATTAAGAGAGAAATCCAGTACAATGAATTCTGGGCTTTGAAGAATGTAAGCTTCAGCGTGGAAAAGGGAGACCGTGTAGGTATCCTTGGTCTTAACGGAGCTGGAAAAAGTACTCTTCTGAAGGTGATTTCCGGTGTATTCAAGCCTACAGAGGGTCATGTGGACAAACATGGGAAAATGGTTCCCCTTCTGGAACTTGGCGCTGGTTTTGACCCGCAGTATACAGGAAAAGAGAATATTTACCTGTATGGTGCCATGCTTGGATATACCAAGAAATTTATTGACAGCAAATATGATGAGATTGTAGAATTCTCTGAACTTCAGAAATTCATGGATGTTCCGGTGAAAAATTATTCCTCCGGTATGAAATCCAGACTTGGCTTTTCCATTGCCACAGTAGTAGAACCGAAGATCCTGATCCTGGACGAGGTCCTTTCCGTAGGTGACGCCAAGTTCCGTAAAAAAAGTGAAAAGAAGATCATGAGTATGTTTGACTCAGGTGTTACCGTCCTTTTTGTATCCCATTCTCTGGAACAGGTACAGCGCCTTTGCAATAAGGCCATGATTCTGGAAAAAGGCAAGCTGATCGCATACGGCGACATTGATCCGATCTCTGAGCAATACAGTAAAATGATAGGTGGCTGATTATGAAAAAGGAATTAACCCGGGAAGTTTCCAGATATGACAAGCTGATAAAGCGTTTAGAAGGTGAAAAATGAAAATCCTGCAGGTAGGGCTGGGAAATAATCCTGGCGGTATGGAAGCATTTGTAATGAATTATTTCAGGGAACTGGCCAGACAGGGAGTATCCTTTGATTTTGTATCCATGTATGGAACGATTGCTTATGAGAAAGAAATCCAGGAGCTTGGTGGACGGGTTTTTTATGTTCCCAATATAAAAAAAGATTACTTTGGCTATATAAAGGCCTTTCGGAAGCTCCTTTCCCAGGAAAAGTACGATGTCGTGCATGTGAATATGCTTTCAGCAGCCAATATCGTACCACTTCGCCTGGCGAAGCAGGCTGGAGTGAGAAAGGTGATCGCACATTCCCATAACGCTTCAGCACCGGGAATTGTGCGTAAGCTGATGGATGGCATGAATCGTCCCAGAATAAAGCATTATGTGAATGAGAAGTTTGCCTGTTCCGAAAAAGCAGGCAGATGGCTGTTCGGAGATAAGGCTTTTGAACGGGGCGAGGTAACTTTGGTTGCAAACGCAATTGAGACAGATAAATATGGCTTTTCAGAGTCAAACAGGCGGAAAATCAGAGAGAAGCTGGGGATTTCCGGGGATGCCCTGGTAGTAGGGCATGTAGGCAGGTTTCAGGTTCAGAAGAATCATGAGGCCATTCTCCGTATTTTCCATGAAATCCAACGAAAAGAGCCAGCTGCAAGGCTTTGCCTTATAGGTGACGGCGAATTAAAGGAACAGATCCAGGAGCAGGCTAAGAAGGCGGGTGTCCTGGATAAAATCATATTTACGGGAGTATGTCAGGACGTGGAGCGGTACTTAAGCGCCATGGATGTTTTCCTGTTTCCTTCTTTATTTGAAGGACTTCCATTTACTCTTCTGGAAGCTCAGGCCAATGGCCTGCCCTGTGTGATTTCAGACCAGATCACAGGAGAAGCAGTACTCTCCCGGGAAAATGTGACAATGATTTCCCTGGCAGAAAGCCCGGAGAAATGGGCCAAAGCTGTGTTTAAGATGAAGGAAGCCGGGAGAATCGAAAGAGAAGAAGCGGCCAGAAGGCTGGCAGAAGCAGGATTTGACATCCATAAGGAAGGGCAGAAGCTGATGCTTCTGTATGGCAGATAAGCTGACTGAGAAAGCTATAGAGCGTGTTTGAAAAAGGCTTTCTGCAAGATGTGCGTCACATTTCTAGACCGCAACCATTTAAAGAGCAGGAGAATAGGAATGGAAAAAATAGATTTTGTGCTCACCTGGGTGGACGGCAGTGACCCTGACTGGCTTGCACAGCGCAGGGAATATCAGCCTGGCAGGGGAACTGACGCCGGGGAGAGCAGATACCGCGATTGGGACAATCTCCAGTACTGGTTCCGCGGTGTGGAGAAATTTGCTCCCTGGGTAAATAAAATATATTTTGTTACATGGGGACATGTTCCAAAGTGGCTGAACACAGCGCATGAAAAGATTCAGATTGTAAAGCATGAGGATTTTATGGCGCCTGCTTATCTTCCTACCTTTAATATTAATTCCATAGAACTGAATCTTCACCGAATAAAAGGATTGTCAGAGCATTTCGTCTTTTTTAATGATGATATGTTTCTAATTGATTCCGTGAAACCGGAAGATTTTTTCAAAAACGGACTTCCCTGTGACTGCTGTATTGAGACCGCCCTTGTGCAGGACAATATCCGCAATCCTTTTGCCAATATTCTTATGAATGATGCAGCTCTTGTCAATATGCATTATAATAAAAAAGAAGTGATCAAAAAGCAGGCAAAAAAATGGTTCAGTCCGGCTTATGGAGCAATGCTCTTCCGCAATGTGCTGATGCTGCCTTATCGTGAATTTTCCAGTTTTAAATATTCACATCTTCCAAGTCCTTTTTTGAAAGCAACCTATTGGAAAGTATGGGACGAAGAGGGCGCTGTTCTGGATGAGGTTTGTAAGAATCGTTTCCGCACAGTATTCGATGTGAACCAGTACGTGATGAAATATTGGCAGTACATGGAAGGGAAATTTACGCCCCAGTCACCGAAGCTTGGAAGATTTTATACCATAGGAAAACATGATCAGCAGATTCACGATACCATTCGCAGACAGGCGTGTAAGATGATCTGCCTTAATGATGATGTGAATGTGGGTGATTTTGAGAAGCAGAAGAAAGAAATTCAGAGAAGCTTTGAAGTGATTTTTCCAGAGAAATCGTCTTTTGAGATGTAATTGCAGAAAGCCTTTTTCATACAGGCTCTGGTGTATCGTAATTTTTGTCAGGCAAATTATAGAAACGAGGGTAAGAGATGACAAAGGATTCCCTTAAAA
>ERZ894186.606-NODE-606-length-14085-cov-133.563934_pt1 | contig 14085 bp, 5 predicted proteins | sample MGYA00380280_ERZ894186 | MGnify/ENA primary metagenome ERZ894186 (study PRJEB32331, sample SAMN06328449) | human gut metagenome | biome: human gut microbiome; feature: stool | host: Homo sapiens | collected 2013-02-13 ... | reverse complement strand
TGACTAAGATATTGGCGGAAGGATAGAGACGCAGAAACTCCGACGCCCACTGCTCTGTCAGATGGTTTGGAACCACAAAGAGAGATTTCTGGCACAGTCCCAGGCGTTTGGCTTCCATCGAAGCAGCTACCATTTCAAAAGTTTTGCCTGCGCCTACTTCATGTGCCAACAGGGTATTTCCTCCATACAGCACATGGGCAATGGCGCTTTTCTGGTGTTCCCGCAGGGTAATGGCCGGGTTCATGCCTCCAAAAGTGATGTGGCTGCCATCATATTCACGGGGACGGGTAGAGTTCATTTCCTCGTTGTACTGGCTCACCAAAGTCTGGCGGCGCTCCGGGTCTCTCCAGATCCAGTCCCTAAAGGCTTCCCGGATCGCCTGCTGTTTTTGAGCCGCCAGGGTGGTCTCCTTGGCATTCAGCACGCGGCGCTCTTTTCCGTCTGCGTCCTCTATGGTGTCATAGATGCGGACATCCCGCAGGTTTAAGGAATCCTCCAGAATCTTGTAGGCGTTGGCGCGGCTGGTCCCATAGGTGGTATAAGCTGCCACATCGTTGTAGGATACAGAAGATTTTCCCTTGATCTGCCATTCAGCGGTAAAGGACGAATAGTTGACCTCGATACTGCGTTGGAGATAAAACGGGGTATTAAAGGTCTCATACATAAACTGCTGGATATATTCCTTGTCAATCCAGGTAGCGCCCAGACGCACCTCGATCTCCGACGCATCCAGGTCTTTGGGCTGGGCGGCGGTAAGAGCTTCCACATTGACTGCATAAACCGGGTCCTGCTGTGCTGCCCGCTGTGCCTGACGCAGCTTTCGGCGTACATTGCCAGAGAGGTATTCATCAGCAGTCACATAATGGGGCGTTCTGTCCTGCTCCAACTGTCCCGGTACACGGAAGATTACGCCTTGCAGCTCTCCGGCCAGTTCTTCTTTTGTTTTTCCGGTAAGCTGGCTCATATAGTCCATATCCACGCAGGCTTTTTCCGAGATGGACACCGCCAGTGCTTCACTTGCCGTATCCACCACAGCCACCGCCTGATGGGGCTTGATGGTCCGCTTGGTGAACATATCTGCCTTACGTTCCAGTTTACCGTCCTCGTCGATGACTTCCAGCGCACAGAGCAGGTAATAGGAAGAATCGTCTGCATAGGCCAGACGGTTTGCACGGTCATTGATGAGACCGTATTTGGCAGAAAAGCTGTCATAGAGGCTGTTCAGTTCCGCCTGCTTCTCCCGAATGGTGCTGTCCGGAACCGCTGCATCCATCTGAAGGTCGATCAGTTCCTGCACACAATCACGCAGTCCCACAAGACCTTTCACGCGGGCTTCGGCGGTGGCGTTGAGGTCAGGGCGCACCATACGGCTGTTTTCCCGGTAGTACACCTGCCCGTCTACAATGGCATAGGAATAGTTCTTCACATTGGGGTCGGCAGGAATGGAGGTGTCAATGGCTTCGCCTTCGCCCAGCTCCGGCAGCTCGGCCTCCTGGTAGGTGCCGCGAATGTACTTCACGGCATCGTGCAGCTGATCGGCCAGTTCCAGCCCCTCAATGGGGTTCACGGTGTAGTCCATACCATGTGCAGTGCTTACCGGCTCCTGTCTGCCTAGCACCATTTCCGGGTGGTCGATAAAATACCGGTTGATGGCAAACCCGTCCTCCGTCTGTCCGGTCTGGGTCCATTCCGGCACGATGTCCAGCGGGCGATCCCGCTTTTGGAGAAAGATGATGTCGGATACCACCTCGGCACCGGCATTCTTTTTGAACGCGTCATTAGGCAGACGGATGACTCCCAGCAGCTCGGCACGTTGAGCAAGATACCGGCGCACGGTGGAATCCTTGGCGTCCATCGTATAGCGGCTGGTGACAAAGGCCACCACGCCGCCGGGACGCACCTGGTCGAGTGCTTTGGCAAAAAAGTAGTTGTGGATGCTGAAATTCAGCTTGTCATAGGCTTTATCTCGAACCTGATACTGGCCAAAAGGCACATTACCAATGGCAAGGTCATAGAAATCTCGCCTGTCGGTGGTCTCAAACCCGGCCACGGTGATGTCGGCCTTGGGGTAGAGCTGCTTTGCAATCCGTCCACTGATGGAATCCAGCTCAACGCCATACAGACGGCTGTTTCGCATTTCTTCCGGCAGCATACCGAAGAAATTGCCCACACCGCAGGACGGCTCCAGGATGTTGCCGGTCTCAAAACCCATGCGGCCCACGGTCTCATAGATGGCCCGGATTACCGTGGGACTGGTGTAGTGCGCGTTGAGGGTGGAACCTCTGGCGGCGGCATATTCCTCCGGGGTCAGCAGTTCTTTTAGCTGGGCATACTCTAAAGCCCATGCCGGTTTCTCCGGGTCAAACGCATCAGAGAGACCGCCCCAGCCCACATATCGAGAAAGAACCTCCTGCTGTTCGGGGCTTGCCTGCTGTCCGGCAGCTTCCAGCTCTTTCAGCAAACGAATCGCATTGACATTTGCCTGGAACTTGGCTTTCGGACCGCCCTCACCCAAATGCTCATCTGTAATGCGGAAGTTTTTTGCATTGCGGCGCAGGTTAGCCTTGTATTCCTCATAAGATGCTTCCTCGGCAGCTTTGGCATTGGGAAAGGTCTGCCACTGGCCATTGACCTGAATGGAAACCGGGTGTTCGTCCAGCACTTCCTCAAAGGTTTTCTCCGGCTCAGTCACAGGGGCTGGCGGCTCCGGCTCCTCGATATGCAGTCGTTCCACCACCACATCATAAGGCAGATTGTTCTTATCGCCCGGATAGACGGCCATGGTCTCGGAATGGAAGGTCGGGGATTCGGTAGCCGGTTGGGGCTGTTCCTGTCCAAAACCGTCCTGCTGACGGGCATACATCCCGCGCAGCAAAGGCGCAACCTCATCCCAGCGGAAATACAGCATAGCCAGACGCTTTTCCTCTGCATCCATGACTTCCAGTTCTATGCCCTGTGCCGTGGTACGGTAATCGACAATATCGCCAGTCTCCAGATTCAGTGTCTCAATCTCACCGGAATAGGCTCTGCTCAGCCAGTAGGCGATCTCGCTGTTGCTCCTGCCGGATTGCAGCAGCGTGGAAATCTGCTTTTTATCCGCTTCATCCATCAGTCCATGAGCCAATACATCCCGCAAGTCTTGTTCTGCCTTGTCCGGGTCAATAGGAAGAAACTCGGTATAGTAAGCATTGCGGCGGTCTGCCCGAAGCAGCTGCTCGAACTGTTCTTTGCGCTCTGCCCGGTAGATGGGATATACCATCCCGGTGGGCAGAAGCTGTACGGTGTCCTCCCGCAGCTCGGTGATCTGATAGGCGTCATCCTCGATATACACGGTATCGCCCACGGCATAGACCGGGGCGGCTGGGTCATAGGAGGTTCTTTGCGGAATTGGGCGGCGAACTGCGTCATATTCCTCATCGGAAATGGAAACTTCGGAAGTCTGCTCTGTCTCGGCATCTGCAATCTGCTCTGCATCTGACCTCACCTGTTGGATAAACGGATCATTGTCCAGTTTTTCCGGGTCTGCCACCTGGCCGTTGACAATCCCTCTTTCCTCCAGAGCTTCCCGGATGGCGATTGGGTCGATGTTGTCAAAACGATCCTGTTCTTCTTCGGTATAAAACCGTTCCTCCTGAATGAGCTGGGCAAGCCTGCGCTGTACCTTCGGCCAGGGCAGCTGCGTTTCCTCCGGGCTGCCGGCACGGACAACGAACAGGCTGTTGCTGTTACTGCCGCCGTATTCCTGAGCCAGCCATGCGGCGGTATCTTTTTCTCTTGCATGGTCTTTCATATAGCGGACAACAGCGTGTTTACTCTCGATATTGCCGTTCCATGCACAAAGGACAGTATCAATATCTTCCTGAGAAAGAGGGCGCAGAAGCTCATGGAGCTTTGGATAGGTCTCGTCGATCACTTCCCGGTGCAGACGCTGACGGAACTCCGGCACATCCGAATAGAGTCGGATCAGCTCCATATCCTTAGAACCAAGAACCGCACGGCGCACAGCGGCATTGCCCTCGATGACAGCATTTTCACGGTCAGAATGCCCGCAGGCATTGCGGTATGCGGCATCCTCGGAAATAGCGGCAGTCACCACAGGCTTATACTGCTCAAACTGCTCCCGAAGGATAGGCTTTGGCGTTTCTTTCTCCACCTCCGGCTGCTGTGTTTGAATGGCATCTTCTTCGGCCAGTTCCTTTTCAGACTGGATTTTGTCATACTGCGCCTGTTCCTGTTCGGTAAGATAGCGGTCTTTCTGGACAAGTGAGGTAATGCGCTTGGCAACCTTTTCCCAGTTCAAGTGAACATCCGGGCAGTCCTGCTTTTTATAGTGCAGTCCTTTCCCATCGTGATCTTCGCCGCTGTGTGTTGCACCGGACAAGGCATGAGAGCGTCCGCCAATGCCATACTCGTCTTTGAGGAATCTCACTTTCTCCTTATCCGTATGGTTTGCCATGAAAAACGCATAGATACGGCCTTTTCCACCGGCGAAACTGCTTCCGCCGGTCATGGCGGCGTCGATCTCATCCTCGGTAATAAAGTGCTGGACGGTTGGCACTTGGGAAAGCTCTGAAGAAAAGGTCCTGCGGGGCAGGTCAAGGTCCTTCAGGTTCTCCCAGATCTCCCTCGGTCTATGATAGTGAAAACGCAACAGGTCACGGTCCTGCTGATAGGCAGTCCAGAAGGCAGCGTATTCTTCCTTGAGGGTCTGGCGGAAAGCCGGTTCACTCAGCTGCTCCATCAGGTGGCGGGTCTCCTCCGGGAAACCATTGCCTTTGATCTCTGACAGGCAGGACAAATATCCGGCTTCTCTGGCATCCTCACTGAGATCGTGATACAGATACCAGAGCTTTTCTGCAAGGAGGGATCGTTCATAGCCTGCCACTTCTGCAAGCTCCACATTGGAGGCAAACTGGCCGCTCTCCAAAAGCTCCCCGATACGCTCTGCGGCGCTCTCCCAGGAAATGACCTGGGCAGACCTGTCATAACGGACAGACTTCCCGTGGGAAAGATGGATACCATCCTCGGCATACCATGCGCTCACACTGCCAAGGCCATTGCCGCCGTGGTACAGCGTTTTCAGTATCTCGGCAATCTCAGCGGTGGTTTTCTGCTTTTCAAAGGCTGCAACCACACGCTCCCTTTGACGGTCTGTATTGCCGCCCAAACGCAGCACATGGTCGATGTCATTTTGGGCAAAAGAAAAAGCAGAGGATGTATGCGCTACATTCTCTGCTTCATCTATGGATTGGATCTGTTCCGCTTCGGAGAGGAACAGGTTTAGAGTCAGCTGTTGATAAGCTCCGTCATCAGGATTTCCTCGGCCTGAGCTTTGCAGGTGTTCATCAGCCCCACCCACTTCATGGGATCGCTGGCTTTCAGTTCCTCGGTGGCTCCCGCTTCCTTCGTCAGCTGGGGCATCATCTGCTCCAGTCTGCTCTGGGCGGTCTCGTCGATCTCCAGAAGGTGCGGGTACAGCTTCTCGCTCAGCAACATCTGGTTGTAGAGGATGGGACGGTGTTCCTTCAGGTAGGTTTTCCTCATCCTGCCGTACTTGCCCAGGGGTTTCTCCGGCTGCTGGCTCAGCTTCAGGTCGGGAATCAGATAGTCTCCGTTCTGGATATAGGTCATGGGATTGTTCATCTTGTTTGCTCCTTTCTTGGTTGGCTTCGCGCTCTGCATTTCGGACGGTAACGCCGATCTGCCGCAGCACCTGCTGGTTGATCTGGCTGACCGCTGTTCCCAGCGCTCCGATGGTTGCCGGAGTATTGAAATCAAAGATCGCCATGAAATCTTCGTGGTCGAAGTAGCGTTCCGGTTCCAGTCCACAGCGGGACATCAAAGCATAAGTGATACTGACGGTGGCTGCTGCCTTGAACTGTACTCCGATGTTAAACTCATCATATTCCTCCAAAAAGGAACCGTCAACGATATAGAAGAAGTCCTGCTGATGCTCCGTCCAGTATTCCTCAGCCAGTTTTCCGGCTACCTCGGTGAGCTGTCCGGCAAGGTCATCACCGGAAACATCATAGGTGCGCTCAAGCATGGCCTGCACCGAATCCAAATGGCGCTCCTCCAGCTGCCACAGCCAGGGAGTGCGGGAATGTTCACGGGTTCCGGTGTCGGAAATATCAAAAACATAGCGCAGGCGGGGCCTGTCCCCGGAATCGTCCACCAGAGCAATTCCCTTGGAGCCGCGCCTTACATACCGGCCCATCTTTTCATTCCACAAATCGTACTCTGCACAGGCGGTGGCGTCCGGACGCTGGGCGTAGATCATCAACTGCTCATGGAACGGGTACTTGTAAAGGCGGGAAGCAGTGGTGAGAAACCCTGCCCATTCCTGCCAGCTCCCCGTGAGCTGCGTTGTCACCTTCTCCGCCATCTGTGCATATAGTTCAGCTTTGGTTGGCATAGTGTTCTGTCCTCCTTTCAGTTTTGGGGTAAAAAGGTGGGGTGGCATATTGCCACCCCATCCCTGCGATTATGGTGTTTACTGGTCAAAATCCGGATACAACTCCAGCTCGGCAAACTCGGCATCACTCATGGCCTGGAGCTTGCCCAGTGCGCTGTCTGTCAACTCCCGCAGCTCGGTTTCCTCCGGGGCCAGCTCGCCGCGCATCTCACGCAGGCTGTCGATCAGTCCGGTGCGGCTGCCGGTATTGTAAATGCACATCAGGTTCATTTCCTCAAAAGTAAAGTTTCCCATATCAAATCTCCCTCGTATTATAAAGTAGTAGTTATTAGAGTCCCTCTCCAAGGACAAAATGCTACAATAGACAAGGTGCTGTGGATTGGTTTAAACCTCCTACCGCAAGACGGTTTCGGAAAGGCTCCAACCACGGCTCTTTGTTTTTAGTGTTAATCAGTTAGATACCGCCAGACGGTTTATATAGAACGAGGTTACATAGCAAAGAGGTGTGGCTCTAAGCAGCACTGTAAAATAAAACGCCGGAGGTAAAAAGAAATGATTTTTGTTGGTATCGATGTTGCAAAGGACAAGCACGATTGCTTTATCCTCAACTCGGAAGGAACGGTCTTGGCAGATGTATTTACCATTGCCAATAACCGCATCGGTTTTGAGACGCTTCTTTCAAGAATCCAAAGCTGTTCCCAAGGTGAAAGCAAAATAAAAGTAGGGCTTGAAGCCACAGGACATTACAGCTACAATCTGCTGGGGTTTCTTTTAGACAGTGGCCTGGCAACCTATGTCATTAACCCTCTGCACACGAACCTCTACCGGAAAAGTCTCAGCCTGCGAAGAACCAAAACAGATCGGATAGACGCGCGTACCATTGCAATGATGCTCATGTCTGATGTGGACCTCAAGTCCTACTCAAATACAGCATACCACAATGAAGAGCTAAAGTCACTAACCAGATACAGATTTGATAAGGTAAAAGAGCGCGCCAAGCTGAAAAGCTCCGTTGCGCGGTTAGTGAATATTCTATTTCCGGAGCTCGAAAAGCTGGTTTCAAGCCTGCACATCGCTGTTGTATACGCACTGCTGAGCAACTATCCGGGTGCAAGCTATATCGCAAACGCCAATACTGAAGAACTCGCTGAGACTCTTTGCACCGCCTCTAAAGGTCGTTATACCAAGTCTAAAACCGCGGAAATCCAAGTAGCCGCAGGGGTCTCCATTGGCTCGAAAATGCCTGCTAAGTCTATGGAGTTGAAACACACGATTGCTCTCATCCGCGAGCTGGACAAAGAAATTTCTGAGGTAGAATCCACAATTGACAAGATTACATCTCAGATGGATTCTCCCATCTTTACAATCCCCGGTATTGGCCGACATATGGGTGCAATGATTCTTGCTGAAGTTGGAGATTTTTCCAACTTTGCAAGCGCAGACAAGCTGCTGGCTTATGCTGGACTCTCTCCATCTACATATCAGTCAGGGCAACTGCAAAACTGTTATGCTCACATGGAAAAGCGTGGCTCCAGATATTTGCGATATGCTCTTTTCAATGCCGCCAAATATGTTTGCCTTTGGTGTCCTACATTCTCGGCCTATCTTGAAAAGAAGCGTTCTGAGGGAAAGCATTACAATGTTGCCATCTCTCATGCTGCTAAAAAGCTGGTAAGGCTTATTTTTGCTATGCAGCGTTCTGGAAAAGCCTTCTTAGCTGATTATTAAGCGTGCGATTTTATACGGAGCGAGTATCCGACAACGGATGCTCTTGTTTGCTATACCAATTTTCACCACCTTAAAATTTCTCTCGAAAATTTTGTTTTGGGGCTTGACTTTTAATAGTTAGTCTTTCCGCACTCTTTTTGGGTGCTGTCTTTTTGTGTTCTGCCTTGGGCTGGCTTTTCAGCTGCTCCATGACGGACTTTTTCTTTTCCCGTTCCTCCCGATGGGCAGCGGCAGCCAAATCCATGAGGGAAATGGGCTGACCGTTGCGGGCCTGCTGTTCCAGCTCTGCCACCGTAGGCTCTTTTGCGCCATTGTTGATGATACCGTCGATCATGCCGTAATCGTCCTCCACGGCCATCTCCGCATTTTTCAGCGGATTTTCCGGCAGGAATCCGGGGATCTGGGTAAAACCAACACTGTCACAGTAATGACAGGATACCTTACCGTCCTGCTTGATCGCAACGATGTCACTGACACTCATAGAAGGACTGTGAAAATCCGACGGCTTTTGCAGATTAAACTGCTCATATAGTTTTTCCAGCTGCTCCGGTACCGTGCCAGACTCCCTCAGCGGAGCTGTGTAAATGAGGTCATAATTGCTGCGGTCTATGGAAATGTCATGGGACTTTAACCAATCCAGATTCATAAAGCGCACATTCTGCGGATCGTCACGGCTCACCTGGTAGATAGCAAAGCAATCTCTGTTCTGGGATAGAAATGCCTGTTCGCGTTCCTGCTGATGTTCCTGACGCTCCATGACCTTTTCGTGGAACTGAGGGCTTTTCTCCCATTCCTCACGGTCCACGCCAAAAAGACCGCCATGATCCATGATTTCCTGCGGGTCAAACACCATGCTCTCCGTATTGTCCTCATGCAGCACATAGACGGTCAAACCAGCGGCATCCAGTTCCAGCGCCCGTTCTCTGGTGACAGGGAGCATCCCATCATAGAAGTAGCCGTATTCCTGCATATCCGGTGTGGATACCTGCTCATCAGGCATAGGGTATTCATCCAGCGCCTGCTCTTGTGCTTCCGGCAGCTGAGAAGAAGCAGCCATCTGACTGGCCTCTGCCTGCATCTGCTGGTAGGCAGCTTCCTGCAAGGTCTCAATCATGGACAACGGTGCGTATTTTACCGAGTCTCTGCCCAAATCGTTGTCATCACAAATCTGGAGAACTGCCTTCATGCGGGAAATCTCCGGCATATCCAGCTGACCACCATCCAACTCTTTCATGGACGCGGCATCGTAAAGGGTATAGTCCCAGCCGCTGTCACAGGACTGGATATGAAGATAGGTGGCATCGTCAATCAGAAACAAAGCCTCCTGCTGGTTGGCATCCGCCCCCAGCACTTCCATTTCCGGCATTGCCGCAGCCAGTTCCTTTACCGCTTTTTGCACCAGAGGATTATCACGGTAATAGTCGATTGCCTGGATGGTGTCCAGGTCAATGGTCTGGCCGGTCAAAATCGGAAAAGGTCCTTCATAGTCGCTTCCGTCTTTCAGCTCAAAACCAATGCCCTTTATCCCGTTCATTCGCTCTGCTGGAATCTCCTGATAAATGCGGACAGCTTCCTCCAAAGACAGGTTATCGTGGTATTCTCCGAGGTTTGGAAATTCCATGCACTCTGCTACATAGTAGGTCAGATCGCCGGTCGGCAGCCTATCAGATACCTTAATGGCATCTGCTGGCTGCTCTATCGGGGCGGTTTCCGGCTCTACCTTTGCATGAGGGTCGATTCCACGCTCTTTGCAGATTTCCTTATAGTGGCGCTCAATGTCGGAGATCAAAGTGCCGGAGGTTTTGTTGATGGTCTCCAAACTGGCTCTCAACTCTTTCAGTTCCTTGCCCTGACTCCAACTGGCAATATAGCCAAAGCTATTTTCTCCAGTCTCGATGCCAAAATATTTGCAGACTGCATAGGAGATGCTTTCAGCCTCCACTTCTTCCGTGTGACGGTTTTTGATTGCCTGTTTTTCTGCGGTTGCATCTTCCTCAACTGCAAGACGCCATTCAAACTGATTTTCGTCCACATAACGCCAATCCATATCAGAAGCAAACTGTTCGGCTTCTTTTTCTGTGGCAAAATCCAACTTGAAATCATGTTTGGTTCCACCTTCACTCTCCTGCACAACCTTCCATGACGGTAGCATTTCATATTTTTTAGGGTCATGGAGCTTGCTGTGAGCAATCTCGTGAACCGTGGCCGAAACCGTCTGCACCTCGCTCATGCCCTGACGAATGGCAATTTTCTGATGATCGGCAGAAAAATAGCCGTCCGTATCGGCGGCCATTGCTTCAAAAGTAATCGGCACCGGTGCGCTGCGGCGCAGGGCCTCCATGAATGCCTCATAATTTGGCACATTGCCGGAAAGGGATGATGCAAGCTCCGGCAAAGGTTTCCCGTCGGTCTGGCTCACATCAAAGACCTTGACCGGACGAAACATGGGGATCTCGATTTCTTTTTCCTCTGTAACGATCTTTCCGTCTTTATCCAAAATCGGAGCCTTGGTATCCGGGTCCAGCTTCTGCTCCTCGATTTTCTTCTTATACGGTGTCGGGGCAATGATGGTAATGCCATGCTCGCCCTTTTTTACATGACGCTCAAACTGGTCTTTCCACTTATTGTATCCGGCTACCAAAGTGGCATCCGGCTTCTGCATATAGATGAGCATGGTGTTGTTTACCGAATAGCGGTGAAATCGGGACATGACGGACAGATAGCGCATATACTTTTCGCTTTCAAACAGTTCTTTGATGCCCTGCTCGATGCCATCTGTGATTTCCCTTAGCCGTTCTCGGTTGGTGGGTTTATTCTCAGCCATGATTTTCAATCTCCTTTCCAAGTGTGTGATTTCTGCTGTGTGTTCTGCAATCCATGCCTTTTGTTCTTCTTCACTTTCATAAAGAAAAAGGTCCAGCAGGTACTCTACATAGGTTTTCTTCTGGATTGCTTCCACAAAGCGGGGGTGCGGTTCTTCCTCCGGTGTCCTGGGAGAACGGTCGGCTTCCCATTTTTTCAACAGATAGTAGTAATCGGACAGTACACGGTAACAGCGCTGTCGATCCTCCCGAAACTTCTGTGCCTCGTTTTTTTGCCGGACATATCTCCTACGGGGCGGGGCCTGACTGTCATAGATCAGGCCAAAGTCCTGTGCCAGTTTCTCCGCCGCTTCTTTTGGGGAGAGGTCAAAGAGCTTTGCGGTAAAGTCGATCACATCCCCATCTTCACCGCAACCAAAGCAGTGGAATCGCTGGTCTACCTTCATGCTGGGATTCTTATCATCGTGAAAAGGACAGCAGGCCATGCCATTTCGCCTGACTTTTATCCCATAAAACTCTGCCGCTTCTCTGGTGCTGACCGACTGCTTGATTGCTTCAAATACATTCTCTGCCATGTGCCTTTAACTGCCGGACTTTTTCACAGGGGGCTGGTATCCGGCGGCTTTCGCACGCTCACTGGCAGCTTTGCGGCGTTCTGCGCTGTATGGCTCCCTGACTGATACACACCGCTTAGGGACGGTAAAGTTATGGGCGTCCTTTCGGGTGATCTGGTCGGGGTGCTTTTTTGCCAGCAGTTCCAGTTTCTCCATCAGGCGGGGATCGTGGGTGTAGACCTCAGCCATTGGTTCTGCCTGGTTATAGAGGAGAATGGTTTCCCGTTCCACTAAAGAGAGCTTCATCGGCTGCCTCCTTTCCGCTGGTCAAATTCCAGCTTGAAATTGGCATACTGTCCATCGTCCTCCAAAACCACAGTGGCATCGTAGGTCTTGCCGGTTTTCTCCGAATATAACCCCGTCACACGGACACGGCCATCGTTCAGCAGCGCAGACACCACAGCCTTGGTCGGCTGTTTTTTCTTGGCAGCCCACCATTTGTTGTTTTTCCAGATTGCAAATTTGCAAGAATCATTCTGACAGAAGAAGCCTTTTTGCAGTTCTGCAACTTCACCGCCGCAGCGAGGGCATTTGCCCACCACCTCACGGGGCGGAGTGAACAGGTACTCAGTTCCCTTGATGACCTGATAAGTCCCCACCAGATCTTTCAGCATGGTGCTGATCCCATCTAAAAACTCCTCCGGGGCAAGCTGTCCGCGCTCGATCTCGCCCAGGCGGTACTCCCACTCGGCAGTCAGAAGCGGCGATTGCAGTTGTTCCGGCAGCACTGTGATCAGGGAAACTGCATCGTGGGAAGGGAGAAGCTGCACCGTTTTTCTGTTCTTTTTTCGCTCCAGAAAACCGGCAGATACCAGCTTTTCCAAAATACCGGCACGGGTGGCCGGTGTCCCCAGACCTTTTCGCTCGGCGTCCTCCGGCATATTTTCTTTTCCGGCAGTCTCCATTGCGGACAACAAGGTATCCTCCGTAAAGTGCTGAGGCGGACTGCTTTTGCCTTCTTTGACGATTGCCGCAGCAACCGAAAGGGTCTGTCCTTCGGTCAGCTCCGGCAGGGCTTTCTCTGCGCCCTCTTTTTTCGGCTCTGCATTCTTCATTTTGGCACGGTAAGCGTCCTCCAGTGCTTTCCATCCGGGATGTTTCACCGTTTTTCCTTTTGTGGTAAACTTCCCACCGGCACACGCTGCAATCACAACAGTTTCCGAATAGATATGGGGCTGGGCTACGGCGCACATCAGACGCAGGGCCACCAGCTCCAGCACCGCTTTTTCTCCCGCAGGAAGGGCAGAAAGGTCTGCATCCTTGAGATTTCTGGTAGGGATTACTGCGTGATGGTCGGTTACTTTCTTATCGTTGATGACCGTATGCGGATCACAGGTAATGGCGATCCCTTTGCGAAACGGCATAGCACTGGCAACCAGATTCACCAGCACCGGCAGGCTGTCTGCCATATCGCCAGTCAGATAGCGGCTGTCAGTACGGGGATAGGTGCAGAGCTTCTTTTCATACAGGCTTTGTAGATAGTCCAGGGTCTGCTGGGCTGTAAATCCAAGCAGGCGGTTGGCATCTCTTTGCAGGGTAGTCAGGTCATAGAGGGCAGGCGGCTTTTCGGACTTTTCCTTGCACTCCACCTTTTTGATTGTGACATTTGCACCCTGACAGGCTTCTTTCAGCTGCTCGGCAGCGGCCTTATTCGCCATGCGCTCCCCGGATACGGTAAGACCGGGCAGCTCCAGCGCCACGGTATAAAAGGGAATCGGCTTAAAGGTGTCGATCTCAGCTTCTCGCTGAACAATAAGCGCCAGTGTCGGGGACATCACGCGCCCGATGTTGAGGGTACGGTGATACAGCACGGAAAAAAGCCTTGTCGCATTGATCCCCACCAGCCAGTCGGCCTTGGCACGGCAGAGGGCAGCATCCCGAAGTCCGTCATAGTCCGCACTGGGGCGCAGGTTTGCAAAGCCTTCCCTTATGGCGGAGTCTTCCATCGAAGAAATCCAGAGCCTTTTCATCGGCTTCTTGCAACCTGCCAGCTTATAGACGCTACGGAAGATCATCTCGCCCTCGCGTCCGGCATCACAGGCATTTACCACTTCCGTCACATCCGGGGCATTCATCAGCTTTTTGAGAATATCAAACTGCTTTTTCTTATCTTTTCCTACCACCATCTGCCAATGTTCCGGCAGGATAGGCAGATCATCATATCGCCACTTGGCATACTTTGGGTCATAGCTGTCTGCATCCGCAAGACCGGCCAGGTGGCCCACGCACCAGCTGACACGCCAGCCGTTGCCCTCCAGATACCCGTCCTTACGGACGGTTGCGCCGATCACCGCCGCCAAACTCTGGGCAACTGATGGTTTTTCGGCAATTACCAATTTATGTTGAGCCATGATGGTTCCTCCTCTCTTTGAGCCATCGGGACATTTCCCGGTGACAGATACCTACGCAGGGTCTTCCATAATTCCCGCAACCATAGCAGGGGTGGCTGTTGGGTAAAGAAGGAGGACGGGAAGTTTCCTTCCCGCCCTCCGGCCTGCGTGTCATC
>ERZ894186.604-NODE-604-length-14100-cov-6.659025_pt1 | contig 14100 bp, 10 predicted proteins | sample MGYA00380280_ERZ894186 | MGnify/ENA primary metagenome ERZ894186 (study PRJEB32331, sample SAMN06328449) | human gut metagenome | biome: human gut microbiome; feature: stool | host: Homo sapiens | collected 2013-02-13 ... | reverse complement strand
TGAGTATCGACGGAAGAAAGGAAGTGCACGATTATATGCGGCCGTTCCGCAACGGAAAGGGAAGCTACGATCTGGTGCTGCCGAAGTTTAAGAAGTTTGCGGACAGCAGAGGACAAAAGCAGTATTATGTGCGTGGTACGTTTACACACCACAATCTGGACTTTGCAGAGGATGTGCTTCATTTCGCGGACGAGGGATTCGATCAGATTTCCGTCGAGCCGGTAGTTGCAGCAGATACGGAAGAGTATGCGCTGAAGGAGGAGGATCTTCCGAAGATCTTTTCCGAGTATGACCGTCTCGCAGCAGAGATGGTAAAGCGGGAAAAGGAAGGCAGAGGCTTTACGTTCTTCCACTTTATGATTGATCTGACCGGAGGCCCATGTGTATACAAGCGTCTTTCCGGCTGCGGTTCGGGTACCGAATATCTGGCGGTAACACCGTGGGGAGATCTTTACCCGTGCCATCAGTTCGTCGGACAGGAAAAATACCTGATGGGAAATGTGGACGACGGTATTGTCCGAAAGGATATCGTTGATGAGTTCAAGTGCTGCAACGTCTATACGAAAGAAAAATGCAGAAACTGTTTTGCAAAATTCTACTGCAGCGGCGGCTGTGCGGCGAATTCGTACAACTTCCACGGAACGATTCAGGATGCTTACGATCTTGGCTGTGAGCTTCAGAGAAAGCGGGTTGAGTGCGCGATCATGATCAAGGCTGCGCTCGCTGACACGGAGCAGCAGTAAAAATAGAACAAAAGGAGAAGATCATGAACAAGAAAAAGGCAAAAATCAGTCTTGCTTTACTGGCCGTTATCACCATTTTCCTGGCATACACGGTGACGATCGGTATCGGCAAGACGGGTACGGGTGCAATGAGAAACATCATTCTCGGCCTGGACCTTTCCGGTGGTGTCAGCATCACCTATGAGGCTTCCGGAGATGAAGAACCGTCTGCGGAAGACATGAGTGACACAATTTACAAGCTGCAGCAGCGTGTACAGGGGTACAGTACTGAGGCACAGGTTTACCAGGAAGGTTCCAACCGGATCAATATCGAAATTCCGGGTGTGAGCGACGCAAACGCAATCCTGGAAGAGCTTGGCAAACCGGGTTCTCTGGAATTCCGTCTGACGGACGGTACCGTTGTCCTGACCGGTAATCAGGTCGCAAATGCAGAGGCAAAACAGCAGCAGGATAACATGGGCAACCGTGAGTTTGTCGTACAGCTGGAGCTGACTGAGGATGGTACGAAGGCATTTGCGGATGCAACGAGTGAGAATGTCGGAAACGTGATCCAGATCGTTTACGATGACAATGTCATCAGCGCACCGCGTGTCAACGAGGCAATCACCGGTGGTACCGCGATTATTTCCGGTATGGCAAACGCAGAGGAGGCACAGAACCTTGCTTCCTCGATCCGTATCGGTTCCCTTTCTCTGGAACTGACGGAGATCCGTTCCAATGTAGTCGGAGCACAGCTTGGTGAGAATGCGATCCGGACGAGCCTGATTGCCGGTGCAATCGGTCTTGCTATCGTTATCATCTTTATGATCTTTGTTTACGCACTGCCGGGTATCTGCGCAGGTATCGCACTGATTATTTATACGCTTCTGATACTTCTGACCCTGAATGCGTTTGACCTGACTCTGACGCTTCCTGGTATCGCAGGTATCATTCTCTCCATCGGTATGGCGGTGGATGCAAACGTTATCATCTATGCGCGTATCCGCGAGGAGATCGCAGCAGGAATTTCTGTACAGGGTGCGATCCAGAGTGGTTTCAAAAAAGCGCTTTCTGCAATCCTGGACGGCAATATCACAACGCTGATCGCAGCGTTTGTATTGAATGCAATGGGTACCGGAAGTGTAAAGGGATTTGCACAGACGCTGGCGCTTGGTATCGTTCTTTCCATGTTTACCGCACTGGTGATCTCCCGTCTGCTGATCAAATCTTTCTATGCACTTGGCTTTAAGGATGAGAAGTATTACGGAAAAGCCAAAACAAGAAAATCGATCAACTTCGTTGGAAAGTGGCATGTTACCTTTGCGATCGCACTGGTTGTTCTGCTTTCCGGTCCGGTGGCAATGGGAATCAATTCCGCAGCCGGAAATGGTATCCTCAACCTGAGCATGGATTTCCGTGGCGGTACATCCACAAGCGTTACTTTTAATGAAGATCTTTCCATCGCACAGTTGGACGCTGATGTGAAGCCGCTGTTCCAGAATGTGACCGGAGACGCTGAAATCCAGACGCAGAAGGTTGCAGGTACAAATGATGTTTACATCAAGACCCGCGTACTTTCTCTGGATGAGAGAGAGCAGGTATCCAAGGCACTTCAGGATGCGTACGGCATTGAAGAAAAGGCGATCACGTTTGAGACCATTTCCTCAACGGTCAGCAACGAGATGAGAACAGATGCGGTTATTGCCGTAATCGTAGCAGCGATCTGTATTCTGATCTACATCTGGTTCCGTTTTAAAGATATCCGCTTTGCAGGAAGTGCGGTTATCGCGCTGATGCACGACGTTCTTGTAGTATTCGCGTGCTACGCGATCATGCGGATCTCCGTCGGAAATACGTTTATCGCCTGCATGCTGACGATTGTCGGATATTCGATCAATGCAACGATCGTTATCTTCGACCGTATCCGTGAGAACCTGGCCAGTATGAAGAATGCCGCAGTCGAGGACGTAGTAAATACAAGTATTACAGAGACACTGACGAGAAGTATCTATACTTCCTTCACAACCTTTGTCATGGTCGCAGTTCTCTACATCCTTGGTGTGGCTACAATTAAGGAATTCTCCCTTCCGCTGATGGTTGGCGTTATCGCCGGCGGATATTCTTCTGTATGCATCACAGGTGTTCTGTGGTATCTGATGAAGAGACATTCCGATAAAAAGACTGCAAAGTAAAAATGAAAAAATCCAGGGCATGTTTGAAGAAAGCGTTCTGTAAACATGCTCCAGTATAAAAAGCGGGCTGCTGCAGAAAAAAATTGCGGTGGGCCGCTTTTTAACCGAGTCAAACAAGTAGCGAATCGGAGAGTACGTATGAAAGAAAAATGGTTTGTAGCGGCAAAAAAAGCAAATTTTCAGGCAATTGCCGCAAAATTTGGAATTGATCAGGTGACGGCACGCCTGATCCGCAACCGGGATGTGGTTGGGGACGCGGCAGTGGAAGAATACCTGCACGGCTCACTTGTCCGGCTTGGCAATCCTTCCAGTCTGAAGGGCTGCACCGAGACAGCGCAGATTCTGAAAGATAAAATCACAGAAAAGAAAAAAATCCGGATCATCGGAGACTATGATATCGACGGAGTTAATTCCACGTACATTTTGTACCGTGCACTGAGCCGGTGTGGGGCTGTTGTAGATTATGAGATCCCGGACCGGATGAAGGACGGATATGGCTTGAACGTCGACCTGCTGCGCTATGCGGTGGAGGAGGGCGTAGATACGATCCTGACCTGTGACAATGGAATCTCGGCGATCGAGGAGATCGCTTATGCGAAAGAGTGTGGCATGACGGTGCTGGTGACGGATCACCACGAGCCGCTCTTTGCCGGAGAGGGAGAGAGCGGGAAAGAACACGCGGTACGTGTTGTGTCAGAAAGTGAGCAGAGGATCTATCTGCTGCCGCCTGCCGATCAGATTGTCAATCCAAAACAGCCCTTCTGTCCGTATCCGTACAAAAAGCTGTGCGGTGCAGCGGTGGCATGGAAAGTTGTGGGCGAACTTTATCGCCTGTTCGGAATTCAGGAGGAATCAAAGGAATATCTGGAATTTGTCGGATTTGCGACCGTCGGGGACGTGATGGATCTCGATGGCGAGAACCGGATTCTGGTAAAGGAAGGATTAAAACGGCTGCGTGAAACAGAAAATTATGGCATGCGTGCTCTGATTCAGGCAAATGATCTCGATCCATCTACCCTTCAGTCTTACCACATCGGTTTTATTCTTGGTCCATGCATCAATGCAAGCGGCAGACTGGACACGGCAAAGCGTTCTCTTCGGCTTCTTCTTGCAGAGAATGAGGCGGAGGCGCAGCAGCTTGCAAAGCAGCTGAAAGTACTCAATGATGAGCGGAAGCAGTTGACGCTGGACGCGGTAGAAGAAGCAACTGTAATGATCGAAAAGGGAAATGATCCGGAAGGTCCGCGGGAATCAGATCGGGTGCTGGTTGTGTATCTGCCGCACTGTCATGAGAGCATTGCCGGAATTGTAGCCGGACGGTTGCGGGAGAGATACGGCAAGCCGACATTTGTCGTGACAGACGGCGAGACTTCAGCGAAAGGTTCCGGTCGGTCGATCGAAGCATATTCTATGTTTGAGGAGATGGTAAAGTGCCAGGATCTGTTTCTGAAATTTGGCGGTCATCCGATGGCGGCGGGATTTTCATTAGAACAGTCCCGGATTACGGAGATGCGGCGCAGATTAAATGAAAACTGTACACTGACAGACGATGACATGGCAGAAAAAGTCATGATCGATGTGCCGATGCCGATCGATTACATTTCGGAGCATCTGATCAAAGAGCTTTCTATTCTGGAGCCGTTTGGAAAGGGAAATGAAAAACCACTCTTTGCTGAGCGGAATCTGCAGCTGTTATCTGCCCGTGTGATTGGAAAAAACGCAAGAGCCGTAAAGCTGCAGGTGATGAACCGGACCGGCTGCCAGATGGAGGCACTTTATTTTGGGGATCCGGAGGTGCTGCGCACTCATCTGATTGGGAAGTACGGGGAAAACGAAGTACAGAAGCTTTTCTGGGGCAAAGAAAACCGGACCGCGCTGGATGTCACGTATTATCCGTCCATCAATGAATATCAGGGCAGAAAGACACTCCAGATCGTGATCCGGCATTTCCGGTGAAATCATTTTAACCGAGTCAGGCAATCGGCGAGCAGACCTGGAAAATCAGTCATGCCGCTCCTCCTGATTATCATAACACTCACAGAACCTCGCAGAAAAGGCAGGCGGCTCATCCCTCATATAGAGATGGGAGATATCGCCGTAGCTCCCCATCCGGAAGCTTGCAACTCCTTTTCTGCGTTCTTCCGTGACGAGCGTGGCAACCGAAGTTGGCGCCGCGCACAGACCATGCCAGAGTACCATCGGGGAGACACCGATCAGATGGCTGATCAGGACGCAGCCAAGCCCAAAATGGCAGAAGAATACGATCGTGTCAGTATTTGGCTGCTCTGCTCGGTAGAGATGTCCGTCACGCATGTAACCGTATGATGCCAGCAGGTCGTCGAGACTTTTGCACACCCAGTCGTATTCTTCTTTTACATGGCCGCTTTTCATCGCTGCGACTTCGGCCCAGCGGTCATAACGGTAAAAATCCTCTTCTTTTGTCCAGTCACCCGGAAGCCAGTCCCAGCATACCGGAGAGTTTGGACGGTCCGGACGGTCAATGACCGGAGCAAATTCCCGCAGCCATTCACATTCAATTGCGGTACGGTTCATTTTTTGCAGGGTGAGAGATGCGGTGTCTTTTGCCCGCCCGCGCGGGGAAACGTAGAACTGCTTTACATCGAGCTTTGCGATGCGGTCGGCAAGATATTCGGCTTCTTTCCAGCCTTTTTCAGTCAGAGAATCGATCGAGTAGTCTGGATCGCCGTGACGGATGATGATCAGTTTCATATGGGTCCTCCTTTTAAGCAGATGATTAGAATCATGGTTGCTTCAGAAATTTTATCTGACGTTAAGCGATAGGAATATGATAGCGTAATTTTCTGATTATGTACAGACAGGGATCGAAAAAAGGAGAAAGAAAACGAATTGAAACTAAAATGTTAATAAACTGTAAAAACATTGGATAAAAACGCGTACAATCAGTAAAAATGTTGAAATTACTCGAAGTATATACTATGATGATATCTATAATGTATAAAAACAAGGAGGATGACTATGGTCAGCAGAATGGTAACCGTATCGAATCCGTCCGGATTTCATATCAGACCGGCCGGTGTACTCGTAAAGGCAGCGGAGCATTGCAGTTCCAAGGTAGAGATTATTTACGAGTATAATATTATCAATGCGCGTAGCCTGCTGAATATTCTGGCAGCATCAATTCCATGTGGGTCACAGATTGAGCTTCGCTGCACCGGTCCAAATGAAAAGGAAGATCTGGATGCGATGGAAGAAGCACTGAAGCACCTGGAGTAGGAGACGGGCAGATATGACAGATTCATACGAAAGCGGACAAAAATAAGACGCCGTACCGAACTTCACACGCGTGAAGCACGGGACGGCGTCTTTGACGATGTGGGGCCGGTTCATTCTTTGGACGATGCGATTATTTTTTCATAGAAAAGTCCGGTCAAAAACCATAAGGGTGCATAGTCAAGGCGGATCACACCGTTAATCTGCAAAGGTGCACTGCTGTAATTCCATGGACAGCAGTTATACCGCTGCAGGATACGGCCAGTGACGTATTCCACCGTAAAAATACCGGTCATATAGATGAGCCCGCGGATGTAGAACCGGTATTTTCGCAGATGGCGGTACGCAGGGGCAACGAGGGAGGCCATGCCATAGATAGGAAACATGGTCAGGGATGAGACACCGGTCAGCTTCGGATCATGGCGCAGAAGCGATCCAAGCCCGGTCCACGCTACCTCAAGACACCATCCGATCATGCCGCATTTAATAAAGTTCGACTTCATCATACATCCTCCTGCCACACGTTTCTGCTTTCAGTATTGACCAATTTGACAGAGGTTATGCAGAGGAAAGTCCAGGGGACGGCCGCGTCTCTGAAGTTGATTGCCGGGAATTGTCTCGTGTTACGCTGATTTTATCTGAGTTTACGCCTGCTTTACGTTGATTTGCATAAGTTTACACAGGATCGCTTTATGGGGAAAAGAAGCGAAAAATCTGTGAAATTTACGGTGTTTTCCTAAGAGAAAGTATGGTAGAATAAAAATGCCGGGGAATTTTTGATGGAAGTCGATGGCATGAGATACCTGTAGAAATATGAGGTGACGTGCAGAGATCAGATCCTGGTATGGCATAGTCCGGCAGAAATAAAACAATGAGGAGTTACAGATGAAAAATTTGACACAGCTGCGTGAGCAGATCGACGCAGTAGATAAACAGATCGTAGAATTGTTTGAGCAGCGGATGCAGATCAGTGCAGACGTTGCAAAGTATAAAATTTCTATTGGAAAAAAAGTGTTTGACAAAGAGAGGGAGCAGGCAAAGCTCGCATCTTTGAAAGAGATGGCACACAATGATTTTAACCGTCACGGCGTGGAGGAATTGTTTCAGCAGATCATGTCCATGAGCCGGAAGCTGCAGTACCAGCTGCTTGCGCAAAACGGAGCCTCCGGCCGTCTGCCGTTCATTGCGGTGGATGACATTGACCGCACAAATATCCGTGTCGTTTACCAGGGGGTGGAGGGCGCTTACAGCCATGCGGCCATGCGTGCTTATTTTGGGGACGATGTGAATTGTTTCCATGTCCGTTCATTCCGCGATGCGATGGAGGCGATCGCAGAGGGTGCCGCAGATTATGCGGTGCTTCCGATTGAAAATTCTTCTGCCGGGATCGTGGCAGACAATTATGACCTGCTTGTAAATTTCGAAAATTATATTGTCGGAGAGCAGATCGTGAAATGTCAGCATGCGCTGCTTGGCCTGCCGGGGGCGAAGCTTTCGGACATTAAGACTGTCTATTCCCATTCCCAGGCCCTGGCACAGTGCGAGGAATATCTGGACCGCCATCCAGAGTGGCGCAAGGTTCCGTATGACAATACGGCGCTGGCAGCAAAGAAGATTGCTGAGGAGGGTGATAAGACACAGGCGGCAGTTGCAAGCAAATTTGCTGCGCAGGTATTCGGGCTTGACGTACTGGAAGAGCATATTTATTATAACGAAAAAAATTCGACACGGTTTATCGTGGTGACCAATCAGCGGATCTTCCGAAAAGACGCGACGAAGATCAGTATCTGTTTTGAGACGCCGCATTCGAGCGGTTCTCTTTACAACGTGCTGTCACATATCATTTACAACGGCCTTAATATGAATAAAGTAGAGTCCCGCCCGATTTACGGAAGAAACTGGGAATACCGTTTTTTTGTCGATTTTGAGGGCAACTTAAATGACAGTGCAGTGAAAAATGCACTCCGTGGCATTCGTGAAGAAGCAATCAATATGAAAATTCTTGGAAATTACTAAGGCAGGACAGGTTATGACAGACATCAGAGAATTAATTTTATATCGCAATTTTGAAAATGGAAAAGTACTGGAAGATATGACGTGGATCATGGAGCATTTTAATCAAAAAGAATGCACCGAAGAAGTGAGGGAGCGTTTTTTCTCCTGTATGCATGAGCTGATCGAGCTTGCAGCGCAGTATGGATTTGAACAGAATCTGTGGCAGACTTATCTGACGTTTCTGCTCGTCAACAATGAAAACAGTTTCAGCACCGCCTGTGAGATCCGTGGTATTTCCGACTGCAGTCTTTTAAATCTGGCACGTCACGACTTTGCAATTTTCCGTGAACTGTTCGCTTACGATTTCACAGACCTGGAGCGTACACTGCAGGCCGGATTTTTTGAGGAACTGCTTCGCTACAGACGGGAGGAGACTTCAGGAAAGCTGTTTAATCACCGCATCCGTGACCGGATCTGCTCGCTGAGCAAAGAGCTTGCCGCTGCAGATACACTGGAAGGATTCACGGAAAGCATGGTGGAATTTTACCGGGAATTTGGCGTTGGTACGCTTGGACTGCATAAGGCATTCCGGGTGGCACATGATGAGAGCGGCGTGCAGATCGAACCGATCACGAATATCCGGCATGTCAATCTGGAAGACCTTGTTGGATATGAGATCGCAAAGCAGAAGCTGATCGATAACACGGAAGCGTTCGTACAGGGGCGAAGGGCGAACAACTGCCTTCTGTTCGGCGATGCGGGTACCGGAAAATCCTCAAGCATCAAGGCGATCCTGAACCGTTACTATGATCAGGGGCTTCGGATCATTGAGATTTACAAGCATCAGTTCCAGGATCTGAACGAGGTGATTGCGCAGATCAAGAACCGGAATTACAAATTCATCATTTATATGGACGATCTTTCCTTTGAGGAATTTGAGATCGAATACAAGTACCTGAAGGCAGTCATTGAGGGCGGACTGGAAAAGAAGCCGGAAAATATTCTGATCTATGCCACCTCGAACCGCAGGCATCTGATCAAAGAAACGTTTCGCGACAACGAGGAGGCATACGGCGATCTCCACTCCAACGATACGATTCAGGAAAAGCTTTCCCTTGTATCCAGGTTTGGTGTCACGATCTACTTCGGTTCGCCGGATAAAAAGCAGTTTCAGGAAATTGTCCGTTCTCTGGCGAGCCGAAACGGCATTGAGATGCCGGAAGAGACGCTGCTCTTAGAAGCAAATAAGTGGGAACTCAGCCATGGCGGACTTTCCGGAAGAACAGCGCAGCAGTTCATCGATTATCTCCTCGGACAGCAAAAAGGCGAGTGAGTATCAGCAAAAAAAGGAGGCCTTTATGGCAGTGAAGACGTTTGCAGCGATCAGCATTGGATCAGCTGTGACAGAAATGAAGATTTTCGAGTATACGTCAAGAAAATCAATGAAAGAGATTGACTGGGTGGCAACGCGGTTGAATCTCGGACTGGATGCCTATACAACCGGCCGGATCAGCAGCAAGAACGTGGAGGAACTCTGCGCAGTCCTGCGTGACTTTAAACGGATCATGAACGGTTACCGGGTGACAGAGTACCGCGCCTGTGCAACCAGCGCATTCCGTGAATCACGAAATATGCTGATCATGCGGGATTACATTGAAAAGCAGACGGGACTTTCCATTGATGTGCTCAGCAATTCAGAGCAGCGGTTTGTGGACTATCAGTCGATCGCTTCCGTGACAGATGAGTTTGAGTCGATCATCCAGAATCCGGCGGCGATTGTTGACATCGGGGGAAGCAGTATGCAGATTTCCCTGTTTGACAAAGATAAGCTGATTACAACGCAGAATATCCGCGTCGGCAGTATCACGATCCGCGAACGTCTCACCCCTCTGGAAAAAAACAGCAGCCATTTTGAACACATGGTAAAAGAAGTTCTGGAGCATGAACTTTCCGGATTTAACAAGCTTTATCAGAAAGACCGTCAGATCAAGAATCTGATCGTGGTCGGCGGAAATCTGCTGGAAATCCTGAAGCCGACGGAAAAGGGAAAAAAGAAGATCAGCGCGATGGAAAAGAGTGAATTTGAAAAAGTATACAGGAAGATCAGCGGCAAAAAGCCAGAGGAAATCGCAGATCTGTTTCAGATTCCGCAGGACGGCTGCGATGAGCTGGCGACCTCCGTTTTATTCTGTCAGACTCTGATGGAGAATTTTGGTGTGGACACCGTATGGCTGCCGGGCTTCAACATGGGGGATGGTCTCGCCTATGAGTATGGCGTTAAGCATGGCTACATTCAGAACGGCCATAATTTTGAGGAAGATATCATTGCGGCGGCACGCAGCATTTCCAAGCGTTACAAGTGCAGTCAATCACACGTGAAAAATCTGGAGAGTATCGCACTTGCCGTGTTCGACAAGATGAAAAAGGTGCACGGCATGGGAAACCGGGAGCGGCTGCTTTTGCAGATTTCCGTGATCCTGCACAACTGCGGCAAGTTCATCAGCCTGGAGGATGTTTCTGACTGTGCTTTTAATATTATCATGGCGACCGAGATCATCGGGCTGTCTCATTCGGAGCGTGAGATGATCGCCTATACCGTCAAGTTTAATACAAGTCCGTTTGTTTACTATACGGAGCTGGCAGAGAAAGCGGATCTCTCCAAGGAAGAATATCTGATTATTGCGAAGATGACGGCGATCCTGCGGATCGTAAATGCGATGGACCGCACACACCGGCAGAAATGTAAGGATGTGACCGTAACGCTCAAAGATCATGAGCTGCGTGTGACGGTAGCTTCGCAGGAGGATCTTTCCCTGGAAATCGGTTCCTTCCAGGAAAAAACGGAATTTTTCGAGGAAGTATTCAATGTGCATCCGGTAATCCGGCAGAAAAAGGGATATTAAGGGGGACGTATCATGGCAGTTGCAGATTTTGAAAAACCGGAATATTATACCAACCGTGAGTTGAGCTGGCTTGATTTCAACAGCCGCGTACTGTATGAGGCAAGAGACAAATCACTTCCGTTTCTGGAACGGCTGAAATTTCTGAGTATTACTTCATCTAATCTGGATGAATTTTTTATGATCCGTGTCGCTTCTTTGAAGGACATGGTTCATGCAAAATACAACAAAAAAGACATTGCCGGGCTTACACCGTCCCAGCAGCTGGAAAAGATTGCAAAGAAAGCACATGAACTGGTACATCTCCAGTATACGACCTACAACCGTTCGCTGCTTCCGGTGCTCAAGCAGAACAAGGTGGAGGTCGTCACGGAGCATGAGCAACTCACACCCGCACAGGCAGAGGCGGCAGACCGCTACTTCGAAGAGAATGTTTACCCGGTGCTGACGCCGATGGCAATGGATTCGTCCAGACCGTTTCCGCTGATCCGGAACAAGACCCTGAATATCGGTGCCCTGATCTCAAAAAAGGCCGAAAAAGAACAGGAAAAGGATCAGGTAGAATTTGCAACGGTTCAGGTTCCTTCAGTGCTTCCGCGGATTATCCGTCTGCCGGACGGCGAGGATGGCCAGAAATGTGTCATTTTGCTGGAAGAAGTGATCGAGCGCAATATTTCCAGACTGTTTCTCAATTACGATGTGGTCTGTGCACATCCATACCGGATCATGCGGAACGCAGACCTTCCGATTGATGAGGAAGATGCGGCAGATCTGTTAAAGGAAATCCAGAAGCAGCTGAAAAAGCGCCAGTGGGGCGAGGTCATCCGCCTGGAGATCGAGGATAAGATGGATCCGAAGCTGCTCAAGATCCTGAAGCAGGAATTTGATGTAAAAGAAGACGATATTTACCGGATCAACGGGCCGCTGGATCTGACGTTCCTGATGAAGCTGTACGGAATGGAAGGCATGGATGAGCACCGTTACAAGCCGTATCAGCCGCAGCCGGTGCCGGGTATGAACGACGAGGAGGATATTTTCACACAGATCCGCCGCGGAGATATTCTTCTGCATCATCCATACATGACGTTTGATCCGGTTGTTCAGTTTGTAAAGCAGGCGGCAGTCGATCCGGATGTGCTGGCGATCAAACAGACGCTGTACCGCGTCAGCGGCCATTCACCGATCGTTGCAGCGCTTGCACAGGCGGCGGAAAATGGAAAACAGGTTTCGGTGCTGGTCGAGCTGAAAGCACGCTTTGATGAGGAAAACAATATTATCTGGGCAAAAATGCTGGAAAAGGCAGGCTGTCATGTGATCTATGGTCTGGTGGGCCTGAAAACACACAGTAAGATCACTCTTGTTGTGAGAAGAGAAGAAAACGGGATCCGCAGATATGTGCATCTGGCAACCGGAAACTATAACGATTCCACAGCCAAGCTTTATACAGACTGTGGTATATTTACCTGTGACGAACGGTTTGGAGAGGATGCAACTGCTGTGTTCAACATGCTTTCCGGATATTCCGAGCCGAAGCGCTGGAATCGCCTGATCGTTGCACCGATCTGGATGAAGGACCGTTTTGTAAAAATGATCGAAAGAGAAGCGGAGCATGCGAAAAAGGGAGAAGAGGCTCACATTGCGGCAAAGATGAATTCTCTGTGTGACCCTGAGATCATTGCAGCGCTGTATTATGCTTCTTCCTGTGGTGTCAGGATCGATCTTCTGATCCGCGGCATTTGTTGCCTGAAGGTGGGCATTCCGGGTATCAGCGAAAATATCCATGTGCGTTCGATCGTCGGTAATTTCCTGGAGCACAGCCGTATTTTCTATTTCCGCAATGGCGGTTCCGATGAAATCTATATGGGAAGTGCGGACTGGATGCCACGTAACCTTGACCGTCGTGTGGAGATTGTTTTCCCTGTGGAAGATGAGCGGATCAAGGAAGAGATCATGCATGTGCTGGATCTGGAATTCCGTGACAATGTAAAGGCACATATCCTGCAACCCTCCGGTTTGTATGAGAAGCAGGACAAACGTGGCAAAACGCTGATAAATTCCCAGATGGAATTTTGCAGGGAGGCTACCGAGCGGGCCAAGGCAGCAAAAAAGGAGAAAAAAGAAAAGAAGAGAGTTTTCGTACCGGCTGAACCGGCGGAGGATATTATAAAATAGTAAAAGAAAAGGACAGCCTGTCATATCAATTTATGATACAGCTGTCCTTAAATAATGTTCTCAAAGATTATCCATATTATGTCAATACTGCATGATATTCAGAAAACCTGACAGCATGCAGACGTTTCTAATAACACTTCTTGCAGGCTTTATACCCTGCAGCTTCGGCCTGGGAACGTGTCATTTCTGTGGCATTATCCGGATTCATATTTCCGCAGTTAGGGATCCGGTGGTACTTGCTTCCGGTAGCGGAGATCCAGACCATATCACCCACTGGCTCCGGATCGGCCTGCACTCCGGTCTGAGGATCTGCAGCAGCCGAATCAGAAGATCCATAGCCGGACGCACCGGAATCCTTATAAGCGGAGGAAGGCTGTGTGCCGATATCCGATTCATCTCCAGCAGAATAATCATTACAGGGACTCTGGTTCCACTGGATATTGCTTCCGTCGCTGACTGCGATCACCGTACCCTGCTCATCAGTACGAAATACCTGTATTCCCATATCCGCAAGCTTATCCATGGTATCCTTATGAGGATGTCCGTAGGAATTACCGGCGCCGCAGCTGATCACTGCATATTCCGGAACAGTCTTCTGGAGCAGATCCCAGGTGGTGGCAGTGGCAGAACCGTGATGTCCCGGAACGATCACATCGCAGGAAAGATCAAGTCCCAGATCACAGATCGCTTCCTCCCCGGCAGATTCTGCATCCCCGGTAAAAAGAAAATGGTTATTTCCGTTTTCCAGCCGGATCGCAACAGAATTGTCGTTATCGTTGCTGCTGATCGATTGAGGAGAAAGAATCGTAAATTTCCCGCCTCCGAAAGCAAAATCCGTTCCGGGCTCCGGATGCTGCACAGTTAATC
>ERZ894186.590-NODE-590-length-14343-cov-13.827618_pt1 | contig 14343 bp, 15 predicted proteins | sample MGYA00380280_ERZ894186 | MGnify/ENA primary metagenome ERZ894186 (study PRJEB32331, sample SAMN06328449) | human gut metagenome | biome: human gut microbiome; feature: stool | host: Homo sapiens | collected 2013-02-13 ... | reverse complement strand
AAATGGGTTTACACAAGAAATGCTTGCAGAAAAAATGAATGTGTCCGTTCGGCAATTGCAAAATGGGAAGCGGCAAACTAAAATTATTCGGATTGAAAAATCGGGATTCGAAGGTGCGATTGATGAAAATTATTGAAGTTAAAGAGAATAAAAAACAATATCTTGATTTGCTCCTATTAGCAGATGAGCAGGAAGATATGGTTGACCGTTATCTTGATAACGGCAAGATGTATGTACTTGATGATAATGGTGTTAAGTGCGAATGTGTCATAACTGATGAAGAAAATGACATACTTGAAATCAAGAACATTGCGACAGTTCCAGAATATCAAGGGAAAGGTTATGCAAAACCGGCATTTTCTTAGCAAAAATCATTGCTTTTGTAACTCTATATAAATTTTTGAATGAAAATACTCATTCACAGATCTGTTTATGGTCTCGTGGATGAGTTTTTTTATTGCAATTAAATAGCTGAAAAAGGAGGGATTTCTAATGAATTGCAAAAAGAATGCGAAAAGCAGATCAGATGATGAACACCGACTATTCGATCCTGCCGTTGAGAAGGTTGTAGAGCTTGGTCTGGAGCGTCTGAGGCCATTCGAGAATCATCCGTTCGAGGTAAAGGAGGATGAAGCAATGGCACGGCTCATGGAAAGCATTGAGAGATACGGAATTATGAATCTGCTGATCGTAATGCCGACAAGGATGATGAAAAAAGTATCCTTGATGACGACGATGAGATTGATACTTTTGCCGATGCCGGACTTGATTATGATGAGTTGGAATTTATGGATCCCTAATATTTATCAAAGTACTCAGGTTCTATCGGTTACTTTTATAATATCTGCAAATAGTCATTATATTTTCATTTTTTTAGAAACTATCCGTTCGGATAGTTTCATTTCAACTTCCAATTTGCTACAATACTAACATGAATACGATGAAAAAGGAGAGAAATATGCAGAAAATAGTCAAATTTACTGACGATAAATATATATGTCCGCAAAAAGCTATTCGCAAATTTCGCTCTGCCAAAAAACTTTGCACGCCGCTATACCTATATGGAGTTACAGGTATCGGGAAGACTTCTCTGGTTATGCACAATCTAAATATGAAATGCTGCAGTTATTACAGTGCATCAGAAACAAGTGCAGACCAGATTAAAATAAAAGAACAATCTGCTGAATACACGGTGGTTCTTGATGATCTTCAAAATCTCACAGATACAACGGAAAGAGAAAACTATTTTGAAGTAATCCGTAAGTTACTGAGCTTAAATAATGTATGGCTGATCCTGATTGCCAGATGTCCGTTTCCGAGATGGCTTCTTCCACTTCGGACGAAATATATATTTGCGGAAATTGAAGAAAGTGATTTCCTTTTTTCATTAGATGAGCAGATTACATATTTAGAACAATATGATATTCATCTTACCAGGGAAGAACATCAGAAGGCATGGAATCTGGGCGGTGGAAATGCATTAGCTCTTTTATTTTTTGTAATGGAAAAAGGAAATCTGGAACTGACACAGAGACGGCAGTGGGATTATCTGGAAACCCATGTATACGATCAGTGGGATCTAGAACTACAGGAGTTTTTTATGGATATTTCCATTGTAGAAACATTTACGGTCAGACTTGCGTCCATGCTTACAGGACGAAGTGATGTGGAGAAACTGATCTTTCGGGCTGAAGAAGTTGGAAATTTTTTTGACATAAGAGGAACCGATGGAATCTGGAAATGCAGATGGCCTATGAGGAAATCCATGCAGCAGAGACTACGGAGGAAGAGAAGCATTGAGCAGATCAACCATCTTTATTATACGGCTGGCTTATATTATGAATTGGAGGAAAAACCTCTTGAGGCACTTTCCATGTATGAAAAATACAACGACATGGAAAGCATTTCCAGACTTTTGATCTCCAATGCACGTAAGAATCCTTCCAGTGGACATTTTTATGAACTGCGGAAATACTATCTGAAACTGCCGGAAGAACTTATCTCGGGAAGTCCGGTACTTATGGCAGGAATCAGTTTGCTACAATCTATGCTGATGAATATAGAAGAAAGCAACCGCTGGTATCATCAGCTGGAAAAATTTGCAGAAGAACACTCAGGTAGTATAAAAAAAGAAGCTCTCAGCAGGCTGCTTTATTTAAAAATATCACTTCCTCATACTGGCACAGCGAACATGATCGATCTGCTGAAAAATGCAGACCTGTTAATTCATAATAAAAAAGTAGTTCTTCCAGAGCTGTCTGTGACCAGCAATCTTCCTTCATTGATGAACGGAGGAAAAGATTTCTGTGAATGGTCGAAATGGGACACAGAACTGGCACTTACGATTGGTAAACCGGTAGAATTTGTTCTTGAAAAATATGGAAAGGGCCTTGTATATCTTGCTCTTGCGGAGAGCTATCTGGAAAAAGGAAAAGATATTTTTGAGATTTTTTCAAAGGCGGAAAAAGGCCGTATGGATGCAGAACGGGGGGGGTATGCTGGAACAGGTTTTTGTAGGAACAGGAATCCTTGCATGGCTGTCTGTTTTGAAAAATGATGCAGATGGCGCACTTGCATCTCTTGCAACATTTCGTGATCGTGCGGAAGAGGAAGCAGCGAATCTGACTTCGAATATTGATGCTTTTATTTGCCGAATTAAGCTGTATCAAGGTGAAGATGTTTCAGACTGGATGAAACAGGCACCAGATGAGAATGCGGAATTTTATACAATGGAACGTTTTCGATATCTGACAAAAGTGAGAGTATATATTTCTCTTGGGAAATTGGAAGCAGCTTATTGCTTGCTACAGCAGATCCTGCATTATGCAGAGATTATGAAGCGCACCTATATTCATATGGAAGCAATGATCTTGCTTTCTATTGTTCAGTATAAACTGGAACAGAAGCAGTGGAAGGATACTCTCCAAACCAGCATTAGTCAGGCGGAAGAATATCATTTTGTGAGAATATTTACTAGAGAAGGAACAGTATTGCTTCCCATGTTTGAAAGAGGGGAGTTTGCATGGAAAGACAATACTTATCGAAACCAGATTATGACAGAATGCAGACAGATGACAAAATCATATCCTTCTTATCTGACTTCCAGAAACAATATTGTTTTAGGTGAAAATGCGCTGAAGATATTAAAACTGCAGTCAGAAGGTAAGTCATCTGCGGATATTGCAAAAGAGCTGAAGATTTCAGAGGCAACGGTGAAATACCATAATAAAGAAACTTATCGGAAATTTGGTGTCAGGAATAAAGTAGCAGCAATTACAGAGGCCAGAAAGCGGAAGCTGATCTGAGTCAATGCCCGCTTTAGCGCAAATGGCGAAAAGAGGATAATACTATGAAAAAAGAACATAAAAATTGGTTCTGCTTCAAAAAAGCCAGATGGATACTTGCGGCTGCAGCAGCACTTAGCCTGTATCCGGGAAGCGTTTTTGCAGAAGAGAATATAGAAGTAGAAAATACTGCAGCAGAGCTGTCTGTAGAAGAGGGTGCAACGCCAGTACCGGAAAAAACAGAAACAACAGAAATATCAGAACCACAGCTGCAGGAGCAACCGACAAAAAAGGAACCGGCAGAAACAACGGAAACAACGGCAGTAACAGAAGAGAAGAAAGTGCAGGAAACAGCAGAAACACCTGCGTCCACAGAAACAGTTAGTTCTACGGAAATGGTTACTCCTACAGAGGCAGTTACTCCTGTTGAGACAGTTCCTCCTACAAAAGCACCAGAACAAGTAAAGACACAGAGATCCGCAGAAAAACAGGAAAAATCAACACCTGCCAAAGAAAAATCAGTTTCTGATGATTCAGTAGAAACAAAGAGCAGTGCGCAGATCATTTCAGTTGATATCACTTGGGGAAATATGGGCTTTGTTTATCAGAAAGGCTTATGGAATCCGGAAACGCATCAGTATGGGGGTGGCACCTGGAACCCGGACGGAGACGGAAGCAGTCAGATCAGTATTTCCAACAATGGTACAGAAAGTGTAAAAGCTTTTTTGACTTATACCCAGGCGGATACTTCTTATTCCGGAAGCTTCCAAAATGGAAATGGTGAAAATATATCGGAAATCACACTTTCAGCAGGAGAGAAGACCAGTGCTTATCTTGTTTTAGCCGGAACTCCGTCTGAAGAATTCAGCAACAATGTACTTGGAACAGTAACAGTAACGATTGGAGGGCAGTGATCATGGATAAAGACAAGAAAACGAAATCAAAAATACTGATCACGTTGCTGATCCTGATTACTGTTTGCTGCATAGCAATCACAGTATGGGCAGTTTTTTTCAGAAATAATACAGAAACTGTACTTTCACCTGACCGTGCGCCACAGAAAACGGAAGAGAATGCGGAAAAAATTGAAAATGACAATACTGAAAAAATGAAGGCAGAAGAGGGTGGCGGTGCAGTCAGCATTACCTATTCTAATGAAGTAACGATTGATCTGAATAATAAAACTGCTTCCCTGTTATTTGCCAATCCACCAAAATCCACGCAGGATATGGTGATTCAGATCGTAATCAATGATACTGAGATCGTACAGTCAGATTTGTTGAAGCCGGGTAATCAAGTGACGGAACTTGACCTTCTGGATAATGCAGAAAAGCAATTGGAAAAAGGCGGATACGATGGGAAATTCAGAGTTTTATTCTATGATCCGGATTCCGGTCAGAAGGCAACTGTTAATACGGAAATCCCGATTTCCATTACCGTTGAGTAATTTTTGATTTATGGCCCACAAAGGCATAAATATAAATAAATTTCAGGCAAGGAGGAGAAGTGATGAGAAAGCTTTTTGCGATCGGTATCGCCGCGGCCCTGGCATTGTCAACAGGTGTTGTTGTATTTGCAGAATCAAGCGAAAAGACAATTGGCGGAAATGAGAGCCAGTCTATTAACGTGATCGCAAAGCGAACAGACACAACTGAAAACAATGTGGTTTACAGTGTGGATATGAAATGGGATGATATGACATTTACATATCATGAAAAAAGTACCAGAGTATGGAATCCCACAGATCATACATATTCAGAGAAAATTATCGGAGGGTGGGATAAAAATACGGCAGATATTTTGGTAACAAATCATTCCAATGCAGACGTGAAAGTTGGATTTGTTTATAAAACAGCTGGAAATACAGATCTGACAGCAACGCTGGATGTTACGGAAAGTACATTAAAAGCTGGTGTAGAGAATGATTATGAACATGCAGATAATGTAACTTCCAAACTGACACTGTCCGGGAAACCGAATGAGACAGTCAGTGAATCAGGCTGCAAGATTGGAACAATCACAATTACTGTTTCACCGGAAAACTATGAAAATTAAAAGAGAAAGGATATGATTATATGAAAAGATTAACCGCACTTGCATTATGTTTAACAACTGTTTTTACTTTAGGAACTTCTGTTTCAGCAGATACACTGAGCAGTACAACGGCTGGAAGCAATACAAGTAACCAGCAGGTTACAGGAACTTATAGAGATGATACCAATGCAACTGTTTACAGCGTGGATATTGAATGGTCTAACTTTAATTTTGAATATAATAAGGGAAGCAAAGGAGCATGGGATCCAGCTACTCATACATATTCAGAACCAAAACCGGCAGGTTGGGGAGATCAGACGGGTACGGTCAAGGTGACCAATCATTCCAATGCAGACGTAGAATATACACTTTCATGCGAAGTAGATAGCAAATATAGTGACTTTTATTTGGGTACGTCTAAAGACAGTATGTTAGGCACAAATACAGGAACATTAAAAACAGCAGAAAAGACAGCAGTCGATAATGCACCTTCTAAACAGCTGACTATTTATCCAGGCGGAAGTCTGCCAGCTGGAACAAATAATGCAAATGTTGCAACTCTTACGATTACAATCGGAGCTAAGTAATTGAGAGTTACAGCTTCACCAGGACAGAACGGCACACTGTTCTGTCCTGGTATCTGATGTATGTTTATTTTTTTAACGGTGATAATTATAGATCAGATACCAGGAAGAGGAATGGCTGCTTTATCAACAGCAGTGAAGAAGGAGGAGTAGGATGAAGAAATTAAGCCTGGTTTTAATTACCCTGATGGTATTTTTTTCTGCGGGGATATCTGTACTGGCAGAAACAATAGAGCAGAAAGATGTGGATGTAACTGCGCAGTATATTCAAACAGCCGAGGGTTTCAATCAAGCTCCTGTTAAGAATGGAGAAGGAAGTCTCACAACAGAAGAAGGTGTTAAAGTTTCAGTTTCCGGTGCGCCGGGAAATGCCAGATATCTGGTTGTATGCCCTATTCTGAAAAATACAGATGGCGGCAGATGGCTGATCAAATGTTTAAATGGTAGAGGGAATTTTATCTGCGCATATGATATTTATTTTCTGGATGAAGCAGGAAATCGGATTAATGCGAAAGGAGTTACAGTTACTATAGATTCTCCGGCAGATACAGATAATTTTGAAGTTTACAGTGTTTCTACAGATGGAACAGCCGCTGTGCCAGATTATTCTGTTAAAAACAGCAGCGTGATATTTACAGTATCAGGAAACAGTTATTATGTATTTGTGGAAAAGACACCAACCAATGCAGCAATAACTCCGACACAGGCGACAAATAATCAATCAAGTACAAAATCCAATACTTCGTCAGAAGTTAATTCTGTTCCGAAAACGGCAGATAATACAAATGTAGCAGGTTTTGTAATTGCACTTATTATTTCAGCAGCATCGGCAGGGATGGTTTTGAAGAAAAAGAGCTTTTTGAAATAAAGACATATAAGACATATTTATAGCAGCCGGAATCCAAAAGGGTTTCGGCTGCTATAACGTTAAGCAGTCTGTTTCTGTGATTTTTGTTTCTTCAAAGTCTGAACACCTTCTATAACAAGGGATTTTAGTGCAATAGGGGAAATGTCTATTAATGGAATTACCACATCGCAAGTTTTGCTAATACACCAGTTACGCTACATGAACGTTTTGACGCCGCAAGCACCTCTTTATCCGATGAAGAGATTTTTTGAAATTTTTGAAATGTATAGTGTTCCCACTGCGCTATACATTTTTTATTTATCGTCCTTTTTCCTTTACATAAAAATACACATAGGAGAAGCAAAACAATGCAAGAAAAAAGAACACCTATATTTCAAAATGAGGATGGTTCATGGGAACACGTCACCCAGACAGTAAATCCGCTTACCAGAATAATTATATTCCGGAAAAGGAATTTCCCACGCTAAAACACTATTCGGACCCTCAGCATAAATCCGTATTCCTTTCCACCGAACAGATCCGGAAACTGCTTGATCAGGCTTACACAACATCCTCTTATCTGGAAATCCTCCTTGCCCTTTTCTGCGGACTTTCTACAGGAGAAATCCTGGGACTGAAATATTCAGACCTCAATTTCAAAGAACATACCTTAACTATTCAGCGACTCTGTACCGATAACAGGGCTCATCTTGACACTCCAACATTTAAGCTTCCCTGAAAACTATCCGTCTAAAACTTTTTCCATAAAACTTTCCTCTTACCGCTTTTTAATCAGGATTGCGAAACAAGTTCGCAATCCTGATTAAAAAGCGGTAAGAATCCTGCAACGCAGGATTCTTAAGATGAAAAATAGGTGCTTCTAAATTTAAACATGACTAAAAGACTTCCCAGATAAACTGCGAAGTAAAGATTGTATGTATATTAATAATCAGGCAAGTCTAGATGCTTATTCCAGGCTTACAGACGGTGTGGAAGCTGCATTGGATGAAGCTGATCAGTTTGCTGCAGAGAATGAAAAAAGATATACACACGAAGAAGTTTTTGCAAATCTCCGGAGAAAAATAAATGGGTGATACGAATTAAGACTGCCAAATGCAGAGTCTTTTGAGCCTTATCATTCAGCAACAGAGAGACGGTATAAATACTATAGAATATATGTCAAAAATTACATCGTTTATTATGTAGTAATAGATGATGAGGGTTCTGATAAGATTATGGAAGTCAGAAGATTTCTGTATAATAAACAGAACCAAAAAAATTCGTCTAAAGAGAATAAGATATAAAAACAGAATATAAAGCGTAAGAGCATGTAGAATCTATCTATGTGCTCTGTTTTTATGCTTTTTTCAAGAAAAGGGACTAACAGTCCGGCAGAAAGGAAAGGGAAGCGATATTGCTTGGGTATAAAAGATGGACTGAGCCTAAAAAGTACGGTAAAATCAGTATTAGAAATGAAGCTCTGAAATCGGGAGCTGATGGAGGATAATCGTTATGATCAGAAAGATGCAGAATACAGATATTAATAGAGTTGCTGACATATGGTTAAAGAACAATTTAAAAGCACATGATTTATTCCTGAGCAATATTGGACAAGTAATTATGAATTAGTGAAAGAAATGATGTCACAAGCGGAAGTCTATGTGTATGAAGATAATAAAATGATTCAGGGATTTGTAGGACTAAGTAACGAATACATTGAAGGGATTTTTGTTTCTGATGAAATGCAGTCCGACAAATGTGGATGCAGAGCTCCTGGCGAAGGTCCTTTCCAATCCGGAGATGGCGGCGCTTTTATCTACTTTGGCCAAGTCACTGGAGAGTAAATAAAGGGAAAAGTACTCTCTTTTCATTTGCGTCGAAATGGTAGCCAAGATGGCGACCAATAAATATGAGTCTCTTCGGAGGCTCTTTTTGTTATACCCATTATACCCGCCTGTATTAAAAATAAGTAGGTATAATGGGTATAACGAATGCAAGGAACCGGACATTCACTCAGAAACGCAGAGGGAGAATAGCGGAAATTTAACGGAAATACATTGCTGAAGTTTCCGATATATGTTATGATATTTCCGAAAGGGGCGATGATATGACCGATATTAGATATATTTCAACAAAAGAAGCTGCCGGGATCATGGGCTTATCAACCAGAAGAGTAGTTGGATTATGCAATGCGGGAAAACTGGAAGGTGCTTTAAGAAAAGGTCGCGATTGGATGGTTCCGGAAGAGACGGTATATGCATACCTGGGTACCGCAAAGCCTAAAGAAGAAAATGGAGAGATCCTTTCTTGCGCAGTCGGTAATACATCTTACATGGATGTAGTAAAGAATAGCTATTATGTAGATAAAACGCTTCTGATTCGTGATTTGATTGACGATCAGGTTCCGGTCATTTTGTTTACCAGACCACGGAGATTTGGCAAAACACTTGCTCTTGATATGCTTAAAACGTTTTTTGAAAAAACGAAAGAGGATACATCTATTTATTTTAAAGATAAACAGATTTGGTCATGCGGTGAAAAATATCAGAAGATGCAAGGGGCATTTCCGGTGATTTCCATCACTTTCAAAGATGCAAAGTTTTCGGATTGGGCCAGTACTTATGCGGCAATTAAAAATGTGATCCGTGATGAATTTATGCGGCACAATGAGCTTTTTACAAGCGACAAACTTAATCCGGTGGAACAGGATTATTTGTCCAGAATGCAGACGGATGAGCTGAGTGATGTGGAATATACCAGATCACTCCTGAATCTGGGACGCATGCTGGAAAAACATCATCAGTCTAAGGTAGTCATTCTCATTGACGAATATGATACTCCGATCCAACAGGGACATTCCAGAAGCTTCTATAATGAAGTGATTACATTTATGCGTAATTTTATGTCCGGTGGTCTTAAGGATAACCCTTCTCTTGCTTTTGGCGTTCTTACTGGTATCCTGCGTGTGTCAAAGGAGAACCTGTTTAGTGGACTTAATAATCCAATCGTAAATTCTGTACTTGATGAGAAATACAGCAAATACTTTGGATTTACTGTGGATGAAGTGAACACCATGGCAGCATACTACGGACAGGAGGCAAAACTGGAAGAACTTCGTGAGTGGTACGATGGATATCGTTTCGGAAGTACAGAAATCTATAATCCCTGGTCTGTTGCCAATTATTTCTATAATAACTGTCAGGCGAAACCATATTGGACCAATACCAGTGATAATGAGATCATTCGGGAGATCATGATATCTCTTACACCGGATATTGCAGAAAACCTTTTTGCACTGTTGCAGGGGCAGACCGTTCAGGCATCGTTAATTATGGATGTCATCTATCCGAGGATAACGGATGGAACGGATACCATCTTCAGTTTCCTGTTACTTGCAGGGTATTTAAAACCTGTAAGCGATGCGGTTGAAACAGAATTTGGGACATTTATGGAACTGGCGTTACCGAATAAGGAGATTCGCAGAGTTTACAATACAGAGATTTTATCCTGGCTCAGGGGGACAGTGGATGGCAATGTCATGGCAGGACTTGAAAAAGCACTGTATCTGAATGATGGGAAGAAACTTCAGGAATTCCTCCGGAAATATATGATTACCTGCATTAGTTGTTTTGATGGAGCAGCAGAAGGCTTTTACCATGGCATGATGCTGGGACTGGCAGCAGGCATGTCCTCAAGATATTACATCAGATCAAACAGGGAATCCGGAGAAGGAAGATTCGATCTTGTGTTGGAGCCTAAGGTACATTCTTTGCCGGGTATTATCATGGAATTCAAAGCGACAAAGAATGATGCTGGTTTATCTGCATCCGCCGACGAGGCTCTGAAACAGATTGAGGATAAGCACTATGATACAGATATGAAGGACCGTGGAATCAAGGAAATCGTAAAATATGGCATCGCCTTTGCAGGTAAAAATGTAGAGATTGCAAATGGCTGAAGTAAATCTTCTTCACTGACCTCTGAAATGATTTTGTCAAGTGTATTCAGTAAGTTCTTTTTATCATCTGGTAAACGCCCCCTGAGTTGAAAAGCATTTGAAGCTCCCATTGCGGCAAAGTATGTTGAAATATTAAGATTTTCTACAAGAGCTCGAAGTTCCCTATATTTTTCAAGTTCTCCTTCTTCTTCCCAGTTTCCGTTTTGAATCTCCTGATAGAGTTCGGATTCGGGATAAATCGTCAGCATATTCGGGCCGATCAGGAAGGGATGCAGTTGATTAAAAATATTTGCGGAGGCTTTCGCACCAACCTCACCTTTTCCCTTACCGGAAATGCTGGTTAGATAGAAGAATCCATATTCAATGCCAGCCTGTTCTAGCCTTTTACATTGTGTTAGAATATCCTGAGAAGTATAACCTTTTCGCATAAATGCTAATGCATTATTATCTCCTGTTTCCACACCGATGGTCAGCCCATTGTAACCTGCATTTCGAAGTAGCGTCAGATCATCGTCTGTCTTGTTTATAGAATCCGTGATGCGGGCAAAACAACCGATGGAAGTAACAGAAGGCAGATATTTTTTAATGAGTGCTGAGATTTCAAGCAGTTTCTCTGTTTTTAAAATGAATGGATAAAGAAATTCAGAAGTGCTATCTTAAATGACAGTCAGCCGGGCAGAACACCAAGCACCAAGAACCTAATCTCCGAAAAGAAACTGAGAAAGTATTTCTCATCTGATTACACCGAAGAAGATATGAGAAGTGTCATTGTGGAACTTCTGGAGCAGTGGAGCCAGGGAAAGGAGCAGGACTGATATGGAATTTGATTATTACTATGGATCCCAGACGGACCAGTTCAGTTTTATCCGGATACCAAGAATGCTGCTGACCGAAGATACTTTTTCTTCATTAACACTGCAGTCCAAGATGCTGTATTCCGTACTTCTGGACCGAATGTCCTTATCCATGAAGAATTGAAAGATCACTTGGTGATCTGAATGGTTTTGTAGAGCATCTGGAAGAGTACAAGATTGCAGGAAAGATATATGCAGCAAACGTGATGGATGCTGGATTGGTCAGTCTGAGCCCGGCTATATAGCCGGGCTTTGAAATACATTAGCCAATTTTTGATAGCCAGCTTAAGATCACAACAGGATAGTTGCTCTTATGTAAATACAAAATGATTGATATTTTTCATTATTAAATACATATATTTATAATTAAGAGAGTTGCGGTCAATTTGTTATCGACAGTTGGCCGCAAGCACGGTATAATAGATGTAGATCTAATAAGAAAACCCAATAATCATTACTGTAAGATGTCAGGTAATGGTAGTCATCATTTATAAAATGTAAAGGGGCTGTCGCACTAATTTTCCTTTAGTGCGACAGCCCCATTTTTATTTTACTGCTGATAAAGTACCAGTCTTTCGTTCTGCAGATCATTACACAGTTCGCATGATACTTTGCTCATATCATACACATGAACAACCTGCTTCAACTCAGGATCCTCCGTAAACAGGCTTACAATATCAGGATATTCTGCCAGTTTTTCCGGTGCAAACCGTAACGTTTTTTCATTGGCAAATACTGCGGTGTACAATATCTCTGCTTCTACCAGATCCTGAAAAATATGGCTTCCATACGAAAGTTCCGGATTATATCCCGCTTTTTTCTCTTCTATCTCACAGATTGCTTCAAATTCACTGATATCTGCAAATGTTGTCGGAACACCAAGTTCCGGAGAAGATGTACCTATACGCCCCGGAACCATAAGAAGCATATGCTTATTTTTTCCTTTGTATTTCCAGTTTATTGTTCCGATCAGTTTCGCCACGTTTGGCTTTTGGGCATACGGCATATTATAGTATGCAATCGGATCAACCAGAACAATGTGATCGATTTTCACATTTCTGGACAGTCCCATCGAAGAATGCACATTCTCCAGAATTATTTTTTCTTCTGCAATATCCTCCGGAATCTGTGCTTTTCCGATATCCTTAAACACCTTCAGTGGCCGGCACTGCAACAGGTTTATGGAATATTCTCCTGTTTCTGAAAGGTTCACCGTAAATTCGATATCAACCGGATATTCATATTCTTTCTGGAGCAGCTGCATAATATCCTGTATCTGCTTCATCAGAATCTGATTCTTTACTATACCACTGCACGCAATAAAGCGAACGGATCTGTTTATTCCCCTCTCCCTGAATGATCTTTCTGCGTCAAAATCATGATCCAGAAGAATATTAGCAAGGTATTCCGGAAGGAATCCTTCGATCTGATCCAGATACATTTGTCTCACGCAGTGTCCTGAGGTATCCACTGCTTCTACTTTTCGCTGCGAAAACTGATGTTTCTCTGCAATGGTTGTACAGCTTGTTGCCTGTGGCATATCCAGACTGACAAGCCGGGGATAAGAACCTTCCGTGCGGTCCACTGCTGCTGTTCCAAGACCCATAACCAGCCTCAGCATTCCTGCTTTTGGATCGATCTGCTCTAAAAACTTATAAGGGCTGTAAGAGTACCCAACTCCCGCTGCACATGGCATATAATAAGATCCATAGTAAGAGCCAGAAACGCGCTGTACAAGAAGTGCCATCTGTTCATCCCGTTTGTCAAGTCCTCTCCGCTTTCTGTAATCCAGTGCCGACAGACTCATGGAACTGGCATATACAGTCCTTATTGCGTTTTCAAACTCCAGAAGGCGCTCTTCCAGAGTTCCCCTGTTGGCGCAGAAAACTGACTCATATTTTCCTGCAAATGCATTGCCGAAACCATCCTCGAGAATACTGCTGGAGCGTACTATAAAAGGATCCTGTCCATAGTATTCCAGAATATGCAGAAACTGATTTTGCATTTCTTCCGAAAAGACACCATTTTTTAGTTTCTGTGCAAATTCTTCTGCCAGCGAAAAGTATTCCTCTTCCTCTCTCTGACGAACACGGATATCCCAGAATCCATTATCTACAATGTAAGTATAATAAACATCAGATCCGATAAAAAAGGAATCATGAGGTTCAAGCACCTCATCAATGTCCGGTGCCAGATTTCGGACAATTGCTCTGGAAAGCAGCATTCCACATGCTTTTCCACCAATCATACCTGTTCCGATCATATGATTTCGAACATTAAAATAATCCTGTGGCGTAAAGTGCTTTTTCACCATGAAACGCATCTTTTCATCTCTGGTCATCATAATATTACACATGGTATTACAGGCATCATCTGTATTCATATGATTGTCATATAACATTTTTGCTGTGTTGAAAAACCGATTCCAGGAATCTGTAAACTGCTCTTCACCTGTTCTCTGAAATTTGTCAAGAACCTGATAAAAACGGCTGGACTGTACTCCATCCAGGATCGGACGGAATGCACCTGTTTCTCTGTTATAAATATGTGGTCGAAACATGGTTTCCGAATCTCTGTTCCACACTTTTGCAGGACGGACGTATGTATTTCTCCTGTCAGAATAGACATCCAGAAGCAACTGTGTAGTATTTAATATTTTCTTTACTGCATGAAAAGAATGTTTTCCCCTGATAATCGGAAAAAATGCAACTGTATCCAGTGTAAAAAGGAACGAACACGTAACACGAAAGAAGTTTCCCATCATAAGGTCTGTTGCCCAGGC
>ERZ894186.586-NODE-586-length-14469-cov-10.047870_pt1 | contig 14469 bp, 10 predicted proteins | sample MGYA00380280_ERZ894186 | MGnify/ENA primary metagenome ERZ894186 (study PRJEB32331, sample SAMN06328449) | human gut metagenome | biome: human gut microbiome; feature: stool | host: Homo sapiens | collected 2013-02-13 ... | reverse complement strand
GTATAGGTAACCTTGTATCCTGCTTCCGGTCCGTCCAGTACTGCTCCTCCACGGTCTTCATAGCTATTGCTCGGAAGTGCCTTGACATAATCTTCATCTGCTATTGCTCCAAGATAGTCAGATGCTGCCTGAAACTGGGGATAGCTCATACCATCACCAATAAACAGAAAACATATTTCGGTGCTTTTGCTGTTTCTTCTTGTGTCTGCGTTTCTGCAGATACTTCTGTTACGATTGTTTCCTGCTCTGTTGCTGCTGTACTTTCTGTCTGTGCCGGTGACGGTGACTCAGAAGAAGTCTGGTCTGCTGCAGGTGCCCCGGAGCATGCTGCCATAGACATTGCCATTACAACAGCAAGCATACCCTTCATCATACTCTTAATTCTCATAATCGTTTCTCCTCTCTGAAACATGTTTTGTTTTTCCTCTGCTTCACTATACAATACCGTTGTAAAAACCAATGTCCAAAGTAGGAAAAATTTGAGTAAATTCCGATACTTATTTTATGCAGTTCTATCTTTATGAGATTTCATCAACATCATAATACTTAAAATCCCGGAAGCAGGCACTTCCTCCTGTTTTCTCTGCCGCATAGCAGAACAGACCAAACCGGCAACCAGTAAAATGATCCAGTTTGAAGTACAGCTTATGCACGGTTCCGATGGGTAGCCAGTCTCCCTTATTTACCCGGTAATAGCAGCGTGCTTCATCCTTCATGTTACAGAAATCTGCTTCAAGACGAAAATCCATCTGGTGTGATTCAACAACAGTTCCTTCCGTCATATCCAATATACCATCTTCTTTTTTATCCAGCATAAGGACTTCATATTTTCCATGATGTTTTGTAATGCCAACTGCAGCATAACAGCTCTGCAACGCACACAAACCTGCGACATCGCCCTCTTTCAATGCAGAAGCATCAACAGTAACCTCAGCTGCGCAGGACGGATAACTCATCCTTTGCGTAAGCGTATTTACTGCCTGTGTAAGCTCTGTACAAACTTCCCGTGTTGTAATTGTATAGGTTCCCTGCAATGCATCCAGATGATAGTACCGTGGATCTGGATCATGATTAAACTGCCAGCGCGGAAGCAGCCCATTACAGAAATCATCACTTCCCACTAATGGCTGATAAATATATCCTGGTCTGGTACTGTGAACCTCTATTTCTTCCGGCACATGTCCGTTCTGTCCAAAAACCGGAAAATGATCCTTCCAGGTAACCGGAAGCAGAATAGGAATCCGTCCAACTGCTCCGGAATCCTGAAACAGCATTGCATACCACTTTCCATCCGGAGTATCCACTATTCCTCCCTGTGCCACGCCCTGTCCACAATATCCACGATCATCACAAAGTACATCTCCACCCGTGAATTCTCCTTCCAGAGAATCACTGTAAAAGCATGCTTCCGTCCGCATCCAGCGGTCTCTCAGGGAATGAATCAGAAAAATATAATAATAGCCGTTTATTTTTTGAATATGAGAACCCTCATAGCCTAGCTCCGGGTTCTTATGATCACTGACTAAAAGACGATGTAATCCGTCCTTCTTTGGTGCAGTCAAATCTTCATTCAATTCTGTAATCCAGATTTCATCATTTCCATATACAATATAGTTTCTGCCATCCTCATCAAATAATAAAGAGGCGTCATGATAAAAGCCTTCTATCAGCTGCTTTTTCCATGGACCATCTATTTTTTCCGAAGTATACAAATAAGTCTTACGGGTATCATTTGCCACAAAGCAGATATAAAATCGGCCTTCATGATAGCGCAGGGAAGCTGCCCACATGCCCTGTCCGTAAATATTCTGACCGCTTTTCAGTTGCTGCGCATCCGTATGATCCAACGTCTCATAGACATAAGTCACATGCTCCCAGTGCACCAGATCAAAAGACTGCAGAATCTCACAGCCCGGCATAAAGTGCATGGTTGTGGATACCATATAATAGGTGTCTTCTACGCGGATCACGTCCGGATCCGGATAATCCAATCTTGTTATAGGATTTACATTCATTGTTTATTCCTTTCTATTTTATCTCCATATTCTTTCTTTGTTCTATTCTATTCAAGAACCACCGCATTGTGGACAGCCTCCTTTGCATCCTTGCCCCAGGAAAACAGTGTTCACAAAATATAATCTGTATTTAATTATTTAAACTGAGCCAGACGTTCCTCTACCTGAGCCATCATCTGCTCATACTTTGCAAGCTTATCCTTTTCCTCCTGAACCTTTTCAGGCTTTGCATTGTTTAAGAATTTCTCATTTGAGAGCATGCCCCTTGAGCGCGCAAGCTCCTTTGTGAGCTTATCCTTTTCTTTATTGAGTCTTTCCTTTTCCTTCTCGAAATCAACAAGGTCCTCAAGCGGCAGGTATGCAACCGCATCAGGTATCACTACTGATACAGCGTCATCTCCAATACCGGCCTTGCCCTGCTGTACTGCAATCTCGCTGGTAAATGCAAGATTTACATATACCTCCTTGTTGTCCTCGAATACCTTTCTGACTGCCTCATCATCACTTGTGATGAAAAGCTTTGCCTTTCTTGAAGGTGGAACATCCATCTGTGTACGGACATTTCTGATACCCTTCACGAGATCCTTGCAGTGCTCGATTGCTGCTTCCTCAGCCGGGAAATTCCACTCTTCCTTGTACTCAGGCCATTTAGAGAGCATGATGGTCTCCTCGTCTGACTGAAGTGTGCAGAAGATTTCCTCTGTGATAAACGGCATATATGGATGAAGGAGCTTCAGTGCATTTACAAGTACTGTCTTAAGTGTCCAGAGTGCTGCATTTGCTGACTCTGGGTTTTCATCCTTCTTGTAGGTACGAACCTTTGCAATCTCGATATACCAGTCACAGAACTCGTCCCAGATGAAGTCGTATACCTTTTGTACTGCAATTCCAAGCTCGAACTTGTCCATGTTTTCTGTTGCATCCTTTGCAAGTGTATTTACCCTTGAAAGAATCCACTTGTCTGCTGCATGAAGCTCATCAAGCTTTGGTTCTCTAAGCTCTACACCTTCAAGGTTCATCATGATAAATCTTGATGCATTCCATACCTTGTTGGCGAAGTTTCTTGAAGCCTCAACTCTCTCCCAGTAGAAACGCATATCATTTCCCGGTGCATTTCCTGTGATAAGTGTCAGACGAAGCGCATCTGCACCATACTTGTCAATAACCTCAAGAGGATCAATTCCGTTTCCGAGTGATTTACTCATCTTACGGCCCTGTGAATCTCTTACGAGTCCGTGGAAAAGCACTGTGTGGAATGGTGCCTTGCCCATCTGCTCATAGCCTGAGAAAATCATTCTGATTACCCAGAAGAAAATGATATCGTAGCCTGTTACAAGCACATCGTTTGGATAGAAATAATCCAGATCCTCTGTCTTTTCAGGCCAGCCGAGTGTTGAGAATGGCCAGAGCGCTGATGAGAACCATGTATCAAGTGTATCAGGATCCTGTGTCCAGTGCTCCTTGCCACACTTAGGACATTTGCCAGGCTTTTCTATTGAAACTACCATCTCTCCACAGTCATCACAGTACCATGCAGGTATTCTGTGTCCCCACCAGAGCTGACGGCTGATGCACCAGTCGCGGATATTGTCTGTCCAGTTGAAGTATGTCTTGTCCATTCTTGAAGGAAGGAGCTTGATTTCTCCGTTCTTTACTCCCTCAACTGCAGGCTTGATCATCTCGTCCATCTTGACGAACCACTGCTGCTTGATCATTGGCTCAACTGTTGTGTGACAGCGGTCATGCACACCTACATTGTGTGAATGTGGTACAACCTTTACTAAAAGGCCCTGCTCCTTAAGGTCCTCAACCAGTGCCTTTCTGCACTCGTATCTGTCCATTCCGGCATATTTTCCGGCCTTTTCATTCATTGTGGCATCATCATTGATTACAACGATTTCCTCTAAGCTGTGGCGTTTTCCTACCTCGAAATCGTTAGGGTCGTGTGCAGGTGTAATCTTTACACAGCCTGTTCCAAATTCTTTATCTACGTATGAATCTGCGATTACAGGAATCTCTCTGTCTGTGCATGGAAGCTTTAAGGTCTTTCCGATGATATCCTGATAACGCTCATCATCAGGGTTTACAGCTACGGCTGTATCTCCGAAAAGTGTCTCAGGACGTGTTGTTGCTATCTCTACGAATCTGCCTTCCTCGCCAACTACAGGATAGTTAATGTGCCAGAAGAAGCCGTCCTGCTCCTCATGCTCTACCTCTGCATCTGAAATAGATGTCTTACATACCGGACACCAGTTTACGATTCTTGAGCCCTTATAAATCCAGCCCTTCTTATAAAGCTTTGTAAATACCTCCTGTACTGCGTGTGAGCATCCCTCATCCATTGTAAATCTCTCACGCTGCCAGTCTGCTGATGATCCGAGCTTACGAAGCTGCTTTACGATACGTCCGCCATACTCTTTTCTCCAGTCCCAGCATTTCTCGAGGAACTCTTCTCTTGTAAGGTCTGCCTTGTTGATTCCCTGCTCTTTAAGTGCCTGGATGACCTTTACCTCTGTTGCGATGGATGCGTGGTCTGTTCCCGGCTGCCAGAGAGCCTCATAGCCCTGCATTCTTTTGAAACGGATCAGGATATCCTGCATGGTCTCATCCAGTGCATGTCCCATATGCAGCTGTCCGGTTACATTGGGCGGCGGCATTACAATTGTAAAAGGTTTTTTGTCCGGATTAACTTTTGCATGGAAGTATCCGTTATCCATCCATTTTTTGTACAGACGATCCTCAATACCCTTGGGATCATAAGTCTTTGCAAGTTCTTTACTCATGTTTTCCTCCTGAATCTTTCTGATTATAGGAACCTTAAAATGCTCCTGTTCTCTGCAAGAAAAAACACGCCCTCCACACAAAAGCCAATAACTAATGTGCGAAGGGCGATCATTCTCGCGGTACCACCTTCATTATCCGGAAAAAACATCTGTTATTCCCGTCTATCTCTTGTCCCTTAACGCGGGGTACGTGAAAACCTACACAGCAGCATCTGTTCTTCATTTCTGCTTTCAGTTTCCCGGCTCCTAAGCTACCTTCTGCAGTCCTCCATCTGAAAATGCCTTTCAGCCTGCGCTTCTCTTGCGTCTGTGCATTTCTCTCTGTCAGCGTAGATCTGCATACTCCTCTTATTCAACGCCTTTGCCATGTTCCTACTATAATGAAATTTTCTTTTTTTGTCAAGACAGAGGCCTTATTTCAAAAGTAAAAATCAAAATAAAACAGAATATCTCCACCGGTTATTTTTTCCAATGGAGATATTTTTTTATCTATCTTTCTTTTATTGTTTTGTACTCCTTCTCAATGCCTGCGATCAGTGTTTTCATTGTATATTCCAGAATTTCATTTCCGAATGCTTCCGATGATTCTCGGACCGGATGACGTCCTGCAATACCGATCAGATTACTCTCATCTTCTTTTACCTGTCCAAAGTCAACCAGTTCCGGCCGAACAGCCATTACAATAGAGGTCTCATTTGCTCCGGCATGATCATTCTGATATTTCAGTCTCTCATCATCCGCATAGGTCCATGCTGTCATAATGCACAGTCCGTATTTTTCTTCTGCCTCTTCCTTCATTTCCTGAAATGCATTTGTTGACGGACCGTGTCCATGTCCCACAACGATGCGGACTCCTGCTCTGGAAAGCTGTGCAAAAATACTGCGCAGCAGATCCTGAAACAGTCCCTTTTCCATCCAGTAAGCACTGCCCTTCATCTGCTGGGCACAATAGATATTCAGTGCGCCCTCTGTATTGATATCCATTCCATAAAATACAGTTCCCCGATCATCAAATAAACGGTCAGGTCCCATGAACAGCATCGGAAGCACTACACCACCGACCTTTTCTGCCACCCGGACAAACAGTTCTTTTGACTGGATCCCGTCAGCTCCAAGAGGCATATGCGGACCATGCCATTCCAGTGTGCCAAGTGGCAGATAGGCAACCGGCATCTCCTTTATCCTCTGTACACATTCTTCCGGAAGTAATTCCTCGTATAATACTTTTTTCATGCTCGTCTCCTCCTCATATAATCAAGTGTTTTTTATTGAAAATTCAAGTTTTTTCAACCTTTATATCTCAGTGAACAAGCCAAAGCTATAAGCATTTCGATATATCAAGTACTGAAATAGTGGTTAGAAGGTATACGAAATAAAACGTCATTGATTTCCGCTTTACTGGCCTTGTGTATACCCATCCCTCTATGGCAGCTAACCTCCTATATCCACCAGGATCATCTCTGTCTCCAGAGGTCCTAACTTGTCGGGTAGAAACACCTATTACTAAGTATATCCCCCACAGATCCGTACGTGCCCAATTCAGGCATACGGCTCTTCACGACACTTATGCCTCAGATTATCCATATAGGCTCACATAAATACGTGGTCTTACTATAGGATGCTCCTTCAAAAACTGATTGAATCCATCCCATGTATAACTTTTCCTCTGACTATGCCTATTCATCCAAAAATAAAGAATCTGAATAACTCTCTTACGGAAGTTATCCATCATTTGATAGTTATCACTTATTCCATAATAATGTTAATACCCGATTAAAATCTGATTTACTTTTGCAAGAATATATTTCTTCTTTTCAAATCTCATGTGTCAGCTATGCTCCTTAACGGGGTCATATGCCCCATGGTGACTATTTCTGCCGACTACTGGCTCATTCTTTGTATTGTTGATTACTGACTTGCTTCCTGTACCAGCACTGTGATCAGTGGACGTTATCTGTTACATTCTGCTTGATTCAGTGGCTGCCCAGATGACAGCCTCTACTATAGTTACTTTTTTCTTACGCTACTTGCAGATAAGCTGCCGGTCTCCTGATATCACTGACCAGCTTTTGGGGGTCATAAGCCACACCTTTTGTCAGCATCGCATAAAAGTCACGTATCAGCTTGGCCGCAACCGCCATAAGTGACTGCATCTTCTTTAATGGATTCAGTTTTCTGGTTGTGTAATAATTATGGAGTTCTCTGAACTCCGGATTCTTCGCTACAAGCGACATTGCAACCTCAAAGAGCAGGTATCTGAGTCTCTTTCGGCCCCGTCTGCTTATTGTTGTCTCGCCCTTGTGCTTTCCCGAACTATTTTCAACCAATGCCAATCCTGCAAGCTTCTGCAGTTCCTTCGGATTGTTAAAGCGGCTAATATCACCTACTTCTGCAAGGAACCCTGACACTGTCCTGATTCCCACACCTTTGATCCCTAACAGCTTTTCAGCCATCGGAATCTGTTTTACCAGTTCTTCAATTAGAACCATAACTTCCTGCAGACGTGTATTTCTGGATTCATAGTCCTCCAGAAGCATTCGGATCTCCATTCTTGCAGATACTGCTCCTTCTTTGCTTCCAACGCTGTGCTCTGCAGCTTCTATCAGAGTCTTCGCCCTCGCTTAGCGGTATCTTCCTTGACGGTATCTTCTTTAGCGGTGTCTCCTCCAGAATTGCCAGCATTTCCGGCTGTTCCGCATCCTACAAGAGTCAGCAGTGACATTGATGCCGCAATACCGGCGGCAATTAATTTTTCGCTTTCATATTTTTCCTCCTATTTTTCATAATGACCAGGAATTCCCACACTGTCACGGATCTGCAGCAGATATTCATTTTCCTTTTCATCACATGGTCTCTCGGCTCCATCCTGTAGATACAGCATGCCGTTTATGATACTTTTTGCCTGATATTCTACCGGCTGACTGATCGTAGACAGTGAAGGCGTTATGCGTTCCGCAAACGGAATACCGTCAAACGAAACTACAGATACGTCCTCCGGAATTCTGTAACCATGCTTCATGATCCAGGACATTACCTCTATCGCAACTTCATCGCTGTAACAAAACAATGCCGTTGGCAGCTTTTGAGGTACAAATATCTTCTCTATCACAGAAATCAGACTGCTTTTTTCATAGTCTCCATGGATCTGACCGATCAGGGATTCTTCTTGATCCAGCTGCATCTGCCTTACAGCTCTTAAAAATCCCCGTTTCCTTGCAATAAGGAAGCTGTCGTCCATTTCGTCAATGCAAAAGATGCCCCCTATCCTTCTGTGGCCAAGCTGGGCAAGATAGCATATGGTCTCATAGACAGAGCTTTCATTTTTTTCCATGATATTCAAACGCATTTCCGGTGACTGCATATGACAGACTTTAATCCTAAAATTTTCTTTTATATACGCTTCCTCTTCCCGTGAGAGCAGAAAAAGGCTAAAGCAGACTTCGATTCCTCTGATCTCCAGTTCTCTTAATGCTTCCAGTTTTTCCTCAAATCCTGAATTGCAATAACGGATAATACAGCCATATCCCATCTTACATGCAAACTCATTCAGATACCGAAACAACAGAAGCTGATACTGATTAATGTAGTTTGTCATTATAAAGCCGAACAGTTTTGACTTCTTACCAGCCAGATACTGTGCGTGAACGCTGGGATTATAATTGTACTTTCTGATGGTATCTACCACTCTTTTCTGCAGCTTCTCGCTGACTGGTTTGGAACGGTTGATAACACGGGAAACTGTAGCGATCGAACACCCGCTTTTTTTCGCGATAAATTTAATATCTATATTTGCCATATTTAAAATTCCTCCGGAAGAATTCTATGGTTACATTTTATAGGAAAACGTTTACATTTCAATTGTGAAATACTTACAAAATTAGCTTCAGGCAGATCATGGTCATCCCAGTCTTTCAGGATATTCATTACAAAACTGCCTGCATACAGGGAAATATGTAAAATTCCTGTATGCAGGCAGTCTTATCATTTCATTATTTTATTCCACGCTCTTCAGTGACTCTACCATATTGATCTTTTTCAGCTTAAAATGCATCACCATATTTACAAACATGGAGAATCCGAAGGTAATGAGCCCACTGTAGACAAAGCTTATTGGCTTGATATTTCTTCCGAACATTACCGCATCTACCTCAACGGTTGTGATCACATACCGGTGAAGGAAGATTCCGAACACTGCACCTACCAGGATTCCTATGATGGACAGAAGGATATTTTCCCGGAATACATACTGGGAAACCTCGCCATCATAAAATCCCAAGACCTTCAATGTTGCAAGCTCTCTCTGACGCTCTGTGATATTGATGTTGTTCAGATTATACAGTACCACAAATGCCAGCATTCCGGCGGAAATGATCAGAACCCAGATTACGGTTCCCAGGGATCCAAGCATTCGCTCTACCTGACCAGCTGTACTGCTTGTGTAGCTGATACTTAAAGCTGCCGGATATTTCAGGATTTCATTTCCCAGAGTTTCCAGATCACTCTTGGCGTCTTCTTTCATGGTGTATACTGTACTTGAATACTCCGGTTTCTCTCCGAATGTTTTTTCGTAGCAGGATGGGGTCATGTAAACGTAATGTCCCATATAGTTCTCCGTAACAGCAGTGATCTTCACCTTATACTTCCTGTTGTCTTTCTCCAGTGTGATCTCGTCTCCTGCCTTCACTCCCATAAGAGAAGCCGTTTTTTCACAGATCACCGCTCCGTCATCGGTAAGCTCATACTGCTCATGGGATTTTCGATCCCGCAGGGTAACATCCTCTTTGAAGTTTTCCAGATTTTCCGGAACATACACATAAACACTGACATTTCCCTTTTCTTTCGGTGCCGTCATCTTGGTAAGCTGCACGCGGGTATAGTGGTCGATTTCGCTGTTTCCATCCAGGAATTTCAGAAGATCCCTTTCCTGGCTGTCTGTGGCATCCTCATCATTGATCACCATGGCATCGTAATGCTGGATCTGATCATACTGAAGAATCGCAATATCCATAATGGAGTCATAAAGTCCGAATCCTACAAGCATCAGTCCCATGCTTCCTGCAATTCCGAAAATGGTCATAAAAAGACGTTTCTTATAACGGAAAAGATTTCGCATGGACGATTTCCAGGAAAAGCTCAGATGCTTCCATATAAAGCCGATCCGCTCAATAAGGATCCGTTTTCCTTCTTTCGGTGCAGGCGGCCGCATCAGGGATGCCGGTGTCTCTGCCAGAGTCTTTACGCAGGAAAACAGTGTAGCGCCCATAGTACAGATCACCGCTGCCCCGGAAGCGATCAGTGCATATTGTAACTCATAATCCAACTGCATGTGATCGCCAATATTCCAGTACATGATTCCATACGCCTGGATAATGATAAACGGAAGAACCTTTTCTCCGAAAAGTACTCCTGCGATACTTCCGCCTACTGTTGCCAGAAATGCGTAGCTGAGATACTTGGATGCGATGGCTGTCTTTCCGTAACCCAGTGCTTTCATGGTTCCGATCTGTGTTCGCTGCTCCTCCACCATTCGTGTCATCGTGGTAAGACTGATCAGAGCCGCTACAAGGAAGAATATCATCGGAAAAACCTTTCCGATGTTTTTCAGTCGCTCTGCGTTATCACCAAAATCCGAATATTCCGGAAGGTCATTGCGGTCTGAGATGATCCATTCCGGTGTTTCAATATCATCCACCTCTTTCTGGGCATCCTCGATCTTCTGCTGGGCTTCCGCAATTTTGTCATCGGCTTCTTTTTTGCCGTCCTGATATTCTTTCTTTCCATCGGAAAGCTTCTTTTTGGCGTCCTCCAGGTCTTTTTTGGCGTCTTTTAATTTCTGTTCATTTTCCCGGATCTCTTTTTCACCATCCAGGAGCTTCTGTTCATTTTCATCCAGTTCTGCCTGACTGCTGGTAAGCTTTTCCGTATTTGTCTGGATCTCTGCCTGTCCTGCATTTAACTGTGCCTGCTTTTCCTCCAGCTGCTGCCGCCCTGAGCTGAGCTGGGCTCTGGCCGAATCCAGCTGACTCTGGCCATCATCCAGAGTTGCCTGGTTTGCCGCAATTTCTTCTTTTGCCGCGGAAAGCTCTGCTTTCTTTGTTTCCAGTTCTTTTTTCCCTTTATCCAGTTCTTCCTGGCCTTCGTTCAGCTGTGCCTCTGTCCTGGAAAGTGTCTCTTCCTGTTCTTTGATCTGGCTGAAGCCCTCATTGATCTGACCAAGGCTGCTCTCCAAGGTAGCTCTTGTCTGGGCCAGCTCTGATTTTTTCGCTGTAAGCTCTGACTGTGCCCCGTCGAGCTGTGCCTGGCCGGCATTTATCTGTTCTTCCATTGCACTGATCTGGCCATTTAATGTCTGGATCTGCGTGGAAAGCTCAGCCAGCTCTTCCTGGTTTTTTCCTGCTTCCGCACCGGCGTCATACTGCGCCTGCAGCTCCGCCGCCTGACTGCTTAATGCCTCTTTCTGGCTGGTCAATTCATCCAGCTGTGCCTGCTGCCCGGAAAGGGCTTCTTCACTGGAACTGATCTGGGATTCGCCCTCGGAAACCTGTACAAGTCCTGCCTCACACTGTTCTTTCTGACTGGTGAGAGCAGCCTTTGTTTCTTTGATCGTATTCTTTCCCGTTTCCAACTGTTCTCTTCCACTGTCAAGCTCAGCCTGTTTGCTTTCCAGTGTTTTTTCCGCTTCCCGGAGCTGGACCTCACCGTCACTTACCTGCTGTTTTGCGGCAGTCAGCTGTTCATATCCGGCAGTCAGCTCTGACTGCTTCTCATTTATCTGTGCTTCGGAGTCAGCAAGCTGGGATCTGGCAGCATTTAACTGGGACAGACCGTCTTCCACCTGCTGTTTTGCGCTGTTAAGCTGAGACCATCCATCTTCAATCTGTTTTCTTCCGTCAGCAAGCTGCTGTTTTCCATCGGTCAGCTCTTTTTTTGCATCACTGAGCTGCTGTTTTCCATCTTCGTACTCTTTTTTTCCATCCTCATACTTCTTCTGCCCATCATCCAGCTTTTTCTTCGCGTCGCCAAGTTTTTCCTCTGATTCCTTCTTTCCGTCCTCAAGCTCTTTTCTGGCATCATTCAGTTTTTCATTGGCTTCTGCGACGATCTCATCGTAGCGCAGACTGCACTGTTCTTTTTCGATGCCTTCCACACGCTTCTGTATTTTCCTGATAAGATTGTCGTAAGCATCGGTATAGCTGATCACATCCCCAGATTCATGAACCATAATATAGATCTGGGTAAAAGCTTCCTGTTCAAAATCCTCAGGAAGAATGTATCCGAAGCCGCTGACCTCACCCGATCCAAGAGTCGTATTTCCTCTGTTAAATGAAATATAAAGAGGGCTGCTTCCGATTCCCACAACTGTATAGGTTGTTTTTTTCAAAAGCTCACTGTCTCCATCCTCACTGACAGATATGGTATCCCCGATTTTATACCCCCGATTCTTTGCAAATGGCTTGTCCAGAAAAATCTCGCCGCTTTTTTCCGGTATCCTTCCTTCATCTGCTGTAAGCAGATTAAAATTGCTGCTGATAGATTCCAGATGAAGAACCTTCCTGGCATCGTCCTCTCCACTCATAACATCCGTAGAGTAGCTGCCCTCAGCCAGTTCCACACCGTCAATATCCGATACCGCTTTTACATCACGCTGAGTCAGTCCCAGGGTTCCCTGGATCTTCAGATCCATCAGCTTTGCTGCTTCATAATAAGCATCTCCGGAATATCTCATATCCGGAGAAGACGCCTGGATCCCGGAAAAAAATGCAACACCCAGTGCCACGATCAGAAAGATCGAGATAAAACGTGCTTTACTTTTCCGGATCTCCATCCAGAAATCTTTGTGTAATGCCTTCATTCCGTCACCTACCATTCAATCTCTTCCACTGGTGTGGGATGTGCATTTTCAGTCATCCTGGAAACCTTGCCGTTTTTGATCTTGATCACACGGTCGGCCATAGGTGTCAATGCAGAGTTATGAGTAATGACAATAACCGTCATGCCCCGTTCCCTGCAGGTATCCTGAAGGAGCTTCAGGATTGCCTTGCCGGTCTGATAATCCAACGCTCCTGTAGGTTCATCACAGAGCAGAAGCTTTGGATTCTTCGCCAGCGCTCTGGCTATGGAAACTCTCTGCTGCTCACCGCCGGATAACTGTGCCGGAAAATTGGTCAGTCTCTCCCTCAGCCCTACTTCCTCCAGAACTGTCCTAGCATCCAGAGGATCCTTACAGATCTGAAGAGCAAGCTCCACATTCTCCAATGCAGTCAGATTTGGCACCAGATTATAAAACTGGAATACAAATCCAATATCCTCCCGTCGGTATCCGGTCAGCTGCCGGTCTGTATATTTTGCAATATTTTTTCCATCGATCCAGACATTGCCGGATGTGGCCTTATCCATTCCGCCCAGGATATTCAGCACCGTTGTCTTTCCGGCACCGCTTGGTCCTACCACAACCACAAATTCTCCTTTTTTTATCCGGAAGCTGATCTCATCCACAGCTATGATCTTCACTTCTTTTGAGCCATAGATTTTGGATACATTCTCCAGCTTCACATATTCTTCCGTATGCTCCATTTCCACCCCTCCTCTTTACTCTCTATATGATTTCAGGGGGCTTTTATCTGCCCCCTTTTAATTCTCTCACTCACGTATCACAGCTGTAGAAAAATGTTTTCGGCTGTGATCGAATATTATTAATAACTATATTTATAAGTATATCGGTTCTTAATTCAAAATGCAATTTCTACTTATATTTTACAAAGATTTTTCATTCCTGCGCATTTGTATTTTACATTTCTTTTCTATAATACAGACAAATAAAGGAAATCAATATTATAGCTGACTGTTGCTGACAACAGCAGAAGTATAATTCCAGCAAAACAGGAGGAATGGATTATGTATAAAGTACTGTGGAATCACTTAGATCAAAATTTAAAAAAGGCCCCTGCGCCAGCTGTTTTTCTTGAAATCGGACATGTCCATGTCCAGCCCCGACAGGAACATGATGTACAGGAGGCCGGCCGTTCCCGAGAGGATGATGCTGCTATCGCGCAGAACCAGGTTCAGGCCGTGGGGGCCGATCACCGCACCTGCGATGATGAGCCCCAGCAAATAGGGGATTTTGAGTTTGTTCAGTAACAACGGTGCCGCCAGAATGATGACCAGGATCAGCAGGAATTTCAGGATCGGGTCTTCGAGCGGCAACGTTATGGAGTCTATATGTGCGAATAGGAACATACGGTCGGATTGATGTATTTATACAAAAATATGAAAATCCGCGGTAAAATCCAAACGACGGTGCGTTTTGCCCTGCCGCCGATTAGTCTGCCTATGCTGCGGCCGGTTTTTTTGTGTCCAGGACAACTCACTGTCGATGGGATTGCGACACTGGTAACGAACTGTGGGATAACCGATTTTTGCTCGGAGTCAGCAGAAGGATGAGGGGCATTAGTTCAAAGAGTCTTTTTTAACGACTGATTTGTCGTAGATTTTACTGTCGTGTTCCAAGAGCCTTTAAAAAATAAAGATCGGCGAAAGCAAAAGTCTTTCGCCGATCTTTATTTTTATCAATATCGACTATGGCCAAAAAATTGATTTTGCCAAAGCTATGGCACCTACGACTCCAGCGGGAATTGGGCCACATACGATTCCTATGCCATAGAGACTTGCAT
>ERZ894186.567-NODE-567-length-14803-cov-24.124898_pt1 | contig 14803 bp, 9 predicted proteins | sample MGYA00380280_ERZ894186 | MGnify/ENA primary metagenome ERZ894186 (study PRJEB32331, sample SAMN06328449) | human gut metagenome | biome: human gut microbiome; feature: stool | host: Homo sapiens | collected 2013-02-13 ... | reverse complement strand
CGCTGGTGGAGTACATCCCCGCCAAGGACGGTCAGCCAGAAGTTCCCGGCGGCATTGGCGAGGAGGACATTGTTTATCTGGTACTGCCTTACATCCACACTGCGCGCGAGGGCGTGCTGCGGCTGGGCAAGCTGCTGGAAAAATACGGCACTTACGAGATGAACGGCATTGCGTTCCAGGACGTGCACGAAATCTGGTGGCTGGAGACCATCGGCGGGCACCACTGGATCGCTAAGCGCGTTCCGGACGATGCTTATGTGGTGATGCCCAACCAACTTGGCATTGACCAGTTTGATCTGGAAGACGCGCTTGGCGCCAAAAAGAACCACCTTTGCTCCGCCGACCTGGATGATTTTATCGAGAACAACCATCTGGATCTTTCCTGGAACGGGGTACTGAACCCGCGGGACGCCTTTGGCAGCCACGATGATTCTGACCATGTGTACAACACGCCGCGTGCCTGGTTCATGCTGCGCTATCTGAACCCCCACAGCAAGAAGTGGGACGGCCCCAACGCCGACTACACACCCCGCAGTGATGACCTGCCGTGGTGCATGGTACCGGAAAAGAAGATCACGCCGGAGGATGTCAAATACGTATTATCCTCCCACTATCAGGGCACACTGTATGACCCGTATGGCAGCAGCCAGTCGGACCAGAAGGGCGCATTCCGCTCCATCGGCATCAACCGCAACGACTTTATGGCCCTGATCCAGATGCGCCCCGACCAGCCAGAGGATTCCCGCGTTTTGGAATGGATTGCCTTTGCTTCCAACGCGTTCAATGTGATGGTGCCGTTCTATGCCAATGTAACCACCACCCCTGCGTATCTTTCCAACACTACGGGCGCGGTTTCCACCGACAACTTCTATTGGAACAGCCGGATGATCGCCGCCATGGCCGATGCTGCCTACAGCAAATCGGTGTTCCATATTGAGCGCTACCAGCTGGCGGCGGCTTCCGCCGGGCATGCGAACATCAATACTTACGATGCCAAGCTGCGCCGTGAACAGGATGCTTCCGCCCGCGCTGCCCTGCGCGAGCAGGCCAACGAAGCCATGGCCGATACCATCCGCGGCCTGGCCGCCGACACACTGGACAAAGTGCTGTATGAGCTGAGCTGCCAGATGAAAAACTGCTACTCCCGCTCGGATGCGTAAAACCGCATAAGTGTAAAGGCAATACCGCATAATTCTAAGTGCCGATACGGCGAGCGAGGTACGGCAGCTGCTAAGCCAAAAGCGCAGATAATACTGGATGCTGCAAAGGTGAGCGCCGCCAGTGGCGGAAACAGCGAACCGAAGCAGGGGCAGCGGTCGCAGAGTGCGAGGGGCTTTTGCCCCCGAAGCACGATGCGGGTACCGCAACCCGACATTATCGAGCATTTTGGCAACGCAGATGCCGTGCCGCAGCCGCCGGAGCGGTGCTTAAGCCGTAAGGCGGGAATTGTGCAGTATTGCCTAAAATCCGCCCCTGCTGTATACCGGCAGGGGCGGGTTTGTTTTTGCCTTACAGAGAGTACCTGGACATGGCGCGGCGTGCGGGACGATGCAAGCATCGTCCCCTGCAAATCACTTGCGGTGCTTATGGTATATTGCGAAGGTCTAACCCTTAAAAGCAAATCAGCCCTTGCCATCTCTCAGGCAGGGGCTGATCTTTTGCGTTAATACTGGTACTTTTTCCGGTTTTTAACCAGGAAGAATGCATTGACAAACAGTGCGGCGATTTCGGCTGCCACAACGGAAAGCCAGATGCCGTTCATGCCCAGCAGATGGGGCAACACGAGAATGGCGGTGACCTGGAACACCAGGGTGCGCAGGAAAGAAATAACGGCGGATACTATGCCGTTGTTGAGCGCGGTAAAGAATGCCGAGCCAAAGATGTTAAAACCGCAGAGCAGGAAGCTGAGGGAATACAGCTTCATGCCGAGGGTAGTCAGTTCCAGCAGTTCCGCATCATAACCCACAAAGAAGCGGGAAAGCGGGGCGGCCAGCAGCTCACTGAAGCAGAGCATCGCCACACCCCCCACGGCAATGACCCGCAGGCTGATACGCAGCAGGTTTTTTAGCTCGTCCGTGTTGTCGGCACCGTAATGATAGCTGACAACCGGGGCACAGCCCTGGGCATAGCCGATAAAGATGGCGGCAAAGATAAAGCTGACATACATGATAACGCCGTAAGCGGCCACGCCATCGGCGCCGCCCAGGCGGAGCAGCTGCCAGTTGTACAGCGCGCCTACCAAAGAGGCGGACAGATTCGTCATCAGTTCACTGGAGCCGTTGGTGCAGGCCTTAAGTAGCGCCTTGCCGCTGAACACCGGGCGCACAAAGTGTAGCAGGCTGCCGTTGCCGGGGCGGGCAAAATAGAACATGGGGCCGATGCCGCCGATCAGCTGGCTAATCACCGTTGCAGCTGCGGCACCGGTGATGCCAAGCCCCATAACACCGACAAACACAAAGTCCAGCACCATGTTGGTCAGGCCGGCTGCCACGGTAAAGAAAAGGCCCAGCTTGGGTTTTTCGGCCGTGATGAAAAAGCTCTGGAACAAAAATTGCAGCATAAACGCCGTCTGGAACACCGTGATGATGGTGCCGTACAAGATGCAGTCATCCAGCAGTTCCGCAGTGGCCCCCAGCAGAACAGCCGCGGGGCGCAGCACCAGCAGGGCAACCACCGTAAAAATCACGCCCAGCACCGCAGTGGCGCAGACCAGCATGGAAAACAGCTCATTGGCGCGCTTTTTGTTGCCGGTGCCCAGCGTCATAGCAACCAGAGCGCTGCCGCCGGTGCCCAGCATAAAGCCGATGCAGCCAAATGCCTGTAAAAACGGCATAATGAGATTGACGGCAGCGAATGCCTGTTTGCCGGCAAAGTTGGAAACGAAAAATCCATCCACCACGCTGTAGATGGAGGTAAACACCATCATGATGATAGGGGATGCTGCAAAGCGCAGGATGCGCGATGTGGTAAAATGGTCCGATAATTGGATGCGCTGATTCATACTTTCTCCTGTTGTAAAATTTTGTTAAATTCCGTGCGGATGGCGTTCAGGTGTTCCTGGCCAAGGCGGACGAAATGTTCAGCCTCCGCCATGCCCAGCTGTTCCAGTGCCGCCTGTTCTGCGCTGTACACGGGTTTGGCAGTTTTGGCTGCCAGTTCCCGCCCGGCTGGCGTCAGGTGCAGCAGTTTGCCGCTGTAACGGCCCGGCGCGGGTTCCAGTTCCAACAGTCCTTGCTTGACCATCGAAGCCACGGCTGAATTCATCGTCTGCTTCGGCAGGTTCCATTCCATGTACAGGCGGTTCTGGGTCTGCGGTTCGCTGCTGTTATACAGTGAATACAGCAGCCAGAACACGGTATCCGAAACACCGTAATGCACGGCAAGCTCATGATAAAGGGCGTTGCATTCATTGAACTGGCGGTTCATCTGTTCCAACAGATTTCGGGCAGTGAGATGGTGTTCTTCCGGCATTACACTATCATTCTCCTATTCTTCACAGCAAAACGGCGATGCTTTATTTGTGCACCGCTGTGTGATGTGTTATAATCCGATTTCGGATTTATATTATAGTCCGGGTTCGGATTTCTGTCAAGCGTTTCGGCACAAAAAATACCGCACAGCGTTTGAACTGTGCGGTATGTGCGGGTTTTCAGGCGTTATCAAACCCCTTGCCGAACACTTCGGTGGTGCTCAGCATGGACATAAAGGCGTTCAGGTGTTCCTTGTGGATAAACTCCCGCAGCTGCATTGCTTCGTGCCGGGTCAGGGTAGTATAGATAATGTAGCGCGGCTGGTTGGTGTATGCACCGTTGCAGGGGGTGTATGTTGCGCCGCGTTCCAGTTTCTTATTCACAAAGTCGCAGATCGGCTCCTTGTCGTCGCAGACGATCAAGATAGCTTTGCACATCTTCATGCGCTCCAACACCACGTCGATCATCAGGGATTTAACGGTAAGGCCGACGAAAGAGTAAAGCGCGGTGTGCAGGTCAAACACAAAGCAGGCCGCCACCACCATGACCAGATCGGTCAAAAACAACGCCGCTGCAATGCTGTGCAGGTGGGTGTATTTTTCCACGATCAGGGCAATCACATCGGTGCCGCCGCTGGAAGCCCCCACGCCGAAGAGCAATGCCGAAGCAATGGCAGGCAGCGCAATGGCAAAAATCAGTTCCAGCATGGGCTGGTCCGACAAAGGCTCGTTGAGCGGGCAGGCCTTTTCCAACAGCATCAATTCCGCCGAAAGCACCACGGTGGCATAACCGGTGGTCAGCGCAAACTCTTTGCCCAAAAAAATCAGGCCCAGAAGCAGCATCAACATATTGACCACGGCGGAAAACTCACTGGCCGAAATCGGGGTCAGCTTGGCAGCCAGTGCCGCCGCGCCGGTCACACCGCCAAAAACAAAGTTGTTGGGAAATTTGAAGAAATACACCCCCACCGCCATCATGCTAATGCCGAGCGTGATGATCGTATACTGCCGTACTATTTTCATCCATTTGCCTTTCATGGTTGGTTCCTTTCCGCTGGCTTTCCAGCGTTCTTACTCCACGGAAATTATAACACCAAATCCGCCGTTTGCCATCCCCTGCCCCGCCGGGTTTGAGGTTGGCTGTGCGTAATTTGCTTTTTTTGTCGGATACAGTTTCGGGGGAACGCGCACCTTGTTTGGCCGTTGACGCGCCAAATGCTGAGTTTTAGCGGAAATTTGTTCGCCAGCGGCAGGCAGGGCAACTGAGCAAATTTGGTGCGCCGGGTAAACAGTTTGCTATGATGCAAACAAAAAGACATGTGCGGGATTCCGGCACATGCCTTTGGGTAAAATCGTTATCCTTTTAGGTTGGCGGGCGCAGAGTGCGCCCCTACGGGGTGGGAGGCACGGCAAATGTTGATTGCCCATTATAAAATACACTGCAGGGAGACGGGTATCCCACAAATTCTTACGCCTTTTTCTGGCTGGTGGCCAGAATCTTGTTAAAGCGGATAAAAAATGCGCTGCAGGTTACGGTTGCCGCGATGATATCGCTGACCGGCTCGGCCAAAAAGACAGCAAAAACCTTGTCCTGCAAAATCAGGGGCAGGATAAAGATCAGGGGAATCAGCAAAATCAGCTTGCGCAGGCAGGCCATGAACAGACTGATCTTGGCTTGGCCCAGCGCCACAAAACTCTGCTGGCAGGAAACCTGGAACCCGGTGGAGAAAATACCCGCCATGTAAATGCGCATGGCCCAGGCCGTGTACCGCACCAGTTCCGGATCGGTGGAGAAGATGCTCGCAAACATCTGGGGCACCAGCATACAGGCGGCCCAGAACGCGGCTGCATATGCCACGCAGATGATGAACTGTAACCGAAACGCCTGTTTGACGCGGTCACCCTTGCCCGCGCCAAAGTTAAAGCTCATGATGGGCTGTGCGCCCTGGCAAAGCCCCTGCACCGGCATGCTGAGCAGCTGGGTGGCGCTGGTGATGATGGTCATGGCGCCGACGGCGATATCGCCGCCATAGCGTGCCAGGCTGGAGTTGAAGCTGATGGAAAGGATACTTTCGGTGGCAATCATCACAAAGGTGGAAACGCCCAGCCCAAGGCAGGGGCCGATGACTTTTCCCACCAGCGGCATGTTTTTCACGCTCAGGCGCAGCCTGGTGCGGCTGCCGGTCAAAAAGCGCAGCACCCACACCGCGCCCACCGCCTGGCTGATGACAGTCGCCGTGGCGGCACCGCGCACCCCCATATTGAGGGCAAAAATCAGGATGGGGTCCAGGATGATGTTGCACACAGCGCCGATCACGGTGGTCATCATGCTGAACGTGGCAAAGCCCTGGGTGGTGACAAAGGGGTTCATGCCCATAACGATGAGCACAAAAATGGTGCCGATGATATAGATGCGGGCGTAATCCAGCGCATAAGGCAGCGTTTTTTCGCTGGCACCGAACAGCACCAGCAGGGACGGCGCAGCGAAATAAAACACAACGGTCAGCACAGCCGCCAGAATCAGCAGCAGCGTAAAGCAGTTGCCCATGATTTTTTCGGCGGCATCGTCATCGCCGCGGCCCATGGCAATGGCCGCGCGGGGCGCGCCGCCGGAGCCGCACAGCATGGCAAACGCGGTAATCAGCATCAAAATGGGGGTAAACAGGCCAACGCCCGTCAGCGCGGATGCGCCGACCTCCGGCATATGGCCGATATAGATGCGGTCCACAATGTTATACAGCAGGTTTACCACCTGCGCCACCACAGCGGGCAGTGCCAGCTGAGCCAGCAGCTTGGGAATGCTGCCGCTCCCCATATCCCTGTTTTGCGTTGCAGCCATAATCAAAGTACCTCCTGCGTTTTTGTTGTAAAAAAAGTGGCGCAGTTTCCTGCTCCGCTTATTGTGTTGAAAGAATGGGTTCCGGATTGATGTTTTTATGGCAATACCGCATAATTCTAAGTGCCGATACGGCGAGCGAGGTGCGGCAGATGCCAAGCCAAAAGCGCAGATAATACTGGATGTCTTATCGAGCATTTTGGCAACGCAGATGCCGTGCCGCAGCTGCCGGAGCGGTGCTTAAGCCGCAAGGCGGGAATTGTGCGGTGTTGCCTTATATTTTAGGTTGCCATTCCACGCATTTAACGATTTACTTTGCCCCCCGGCCGGCAAAGACGACCCATACGGTCTTGAAGAGGATCTTTATATCGCCCCACAGGCTCCAGTTATCAATGTATTGAACGTCCAGTTTGACAACGTCCTCAAAATCCTCAATATCGCTGCGGCCGCTGACCTGCCACAGGCCGGTGATGCCCGGTTTCATGGAAAGGCGGCGCTTGTGGTGGCTTTCGTACTGTTTATACTCGTCCAGCGTGGGCGGGCGGGTGCCGACAAGGCTCATATCTCCGCGCAGAACATCAAAGAACTGCGGCAGTTCGTCAATGCTTGTTTTGCGGATAAACTTACCCACCTTGGTAATGCGGGGGTCATCCTGCATTTTGAACATCAGGCCGTTCATCTCGTTCTGGGCCATCAGTTCCTTTTTGCGTTCCTCGGCATCCATATACATGCTGCGCAGCTTATGGATGTAGAAAACACGGCCGTTGCGGCCCACTCGCTTCTGCTTAAAGAAGAGCGGGCCGGGGCTTTCCAGTTTCAGGGGGATGGCTGTAATGGCAATGACGGGGATGCTGATGATGCAGCCCACCAAGCTACCCAAAATATCCATCAGGCGCTTCAGGATCTGGTCCCGCAGCTTGGGTTCAATGGTAGCCATGGTAACCAGGTTGCCGCCAGCGCAGCGGCCCAGATCGCGGCACAGGCGGGCGGAGCTGGTCTCGTTGCAGCAGCTTTCCTCGATGCGGTCCAGCAGCGGCATGTGGAAATGCACGGTCAGGCCCATGCTTTCCATCTCTTCCAGGTACGGGATAAAGGATTCGCCGCTGTCCATCGGAACATCGATATACACTTCATCCAAAGCGGCGCGGCGCAGCCAGTTCATAAAGGTATCATAATTGGCTTTTATCTCAATATTCTCCACCTTGGTACCGATTGCATCCCCCGTGGCTTCCAGCAGGGCCACACCGCACACACGGCGGGACCAGTCGTTGCTGATCTCACGGATCATCTTGCCTGCATGGTCACCGGTGGTAACAATGCCAACCAGCGTTTCGTTCTGGAGACTGTCAGGGGCTTTTACCAGCAGCTTTTTGAGCAGGCCATGGGCCGCTGGGAGCAGGAAGAGGTTAAACGACACGACCCCCACCAGAAAATAGCGGGAATCCTGCAAAACCGCTTTGGACAGCGTCAGAAAAGCAGAATAGATCACCATCATCAGCAGGTTGGACTTGATGGAAAGTTTGGCTTCCTGCCCGCGGGTACGCTTGACAATGTTTTCCGTCTGGTCAAAACAGAAAAATGTAACGGTATAGGCCAGCACCAGCAAAACCAGCGCCTGAACCCAATCCAGAACACTGTAAGGCAGCAGCTGCCCCATAATGCCGCCAACAATCAGCCATGCCAGAATCACACTGGCGGCCAGAGCTGCAATGTCTGTTAAAAAGACATAGACATACTGCAGCTTTTCGCGCTTTGTAATCATACCCTGTTTCCCTTTTCTTCCAAGTTTTCTTCATATCCCAGGCCCGCCGGCCTGCATACCACTGCGCCCCGTTGATAAGGCAGCACCAGTATTTTGCGGCAAAGCTACCGCAATGCCGTTTTGCCTGCAAGCCCGCAAAGGCCTTTTCCCCACAGGGCAAAACCAGCTTTTTTCTTTCCTCTTTATGTCATATGAATATTTACATTTTATCATATTAAGATGTGGCTTTCAATCATTTTAGCTATAATTATCAAAGGCAATACCGCATAATTCTAAGTGCCGATACGGCGAGCGAGGTGCGGCAGATGCTAAGCCAAAAGCGCAGATAATACTGGATGCTGCAAAGGTGAGCGCCGCCAGTGGCGGAAACAGCGAACCGAAGCAGGGGCAGCGGTCGCAGAGTGCGAGGGGCTTTTGCCCCCGAAGCACGATGCGGGTACCGCAACCCGACATTATCGAGCATTTTGGCAACGCAGATGCTGTGCCGCAGCCGCCGGAACGGTGCTTAAGCCGTCAGGCGGGAATTGTGCGGTATTGCCAAAAGGCTTATTGAGCAATAAGGGGGCCGCTTCCTCGGCGGGATGAGGGCATCCCGCCCTACATAAAGTTTTAATGGTTATTCCCAATTATGCAATGTTCTGTAGGGAACGGTCTTGACCGTTCCGGGACCTTGTCATATATGGCTCAACGGGATTTATGGCAAAGCCTATCCGGCGGCCAGAGGGCTCTGCGCCCTCAGGCGCGTTTTGGAGGCCAACCGCCGCAGGCGGCTCTTGGGCCGGAGAGGGCCGCCCTACCACGTAATTACCAACAAATGCGCAATATTTTTCTGCGTCCATCCGGGCTTGACAGGGAACGCCGCCCCCTACAAATGGAGCAGTGTATATCATGAATGTTACATGTGCAATAGGGTAAGGCTTTCGGCGGGGGCGGGTAACCCCGCCCTACCGCGCTTTTGATGTGTGTGGTAAAACATGCACATTCCTGCAAAATCCCCGTGATGTGGAGCTAACTCCAATTTGGTAATGGGCATAAATTCGGCACCCGCCCGCTGCCTTGTACTATACTTCAAAGCAAAATATCCGGCACAGCCCCACAAAATAGCACTTTCCACAAATAAGCAATTTTTCCTAAAAAATTCTGCAATTTAAAAACACAACACAAACGGCATGTTCCTCCTGCATCACAGCTGGTGTACAAGGGAACATGCCGTTCGTGTAATGATGGATTATAAAAAGTTAGAAAAATAACACCGTAAAATAACACCGTAATAATAGGGCAAAAAAGACTTATTACAAAAGACTTTGTTTATTCCTCAATCCCCGCTTCCGGCTCTTCGTCTTCCAACAGGCGCAGGCCGGCGGTGGAAGTGACGGGCAGGGAAAGGATGACCGACCGTGCCTTGCTGGCGGTGCCCGCCTGATCCATGATGGCGCGCATGATGCGGTTCTTATCCTCGCGCTTGATCACGATCAGCACCATCTCCTTTTCGGCAGCGAGAGAAACGCCCAAAAACTGCTCGGCACGTTCCATCCCGGTACCCTTGGCGTGGATGACGGTTCCGCCGCCCGCGTTTTCGCTGCGGGCCGCATCCATAATCAGGCCGCTGTATCCCTGGTTGGCAATCACAATCAACAGCTCGTACTTGGTATCTTTCAAGGTGGTTTCCTCCCCAATCTGGAAATCCTGGTCTTCGGTCAAAAATTGCAGCGCGCGCTTGCCGCCAATGCTGCTGACAGGGATGGTAAACGCAATGCCGGTGCCGGGCACATCAATGTTCATCGTGTGCTCCAGCTGCCGCTTTACCGCTTTCCAGCGGGAATCGGTAACGGTGGTAAAAATTACGGCTTTTTCGGTGCGCTCCAGCCCAAGATAGTTCAGCGTTTCGCTCACGGCGGTTCCGGCTCCAACAGTGGTCAGGCTTACATGTATGTTCTGTTGCTGGTACAGCGCCACAAAATCCGGCGCTTTTTTGCGGTCAGTAATGGTAATCATCCAGGAAAGCTGGCTCATTCAAACATCCCTCCGTTACAGCTCAATAATAGCGTCTTCGGGCAGGCTGGCAAAGGCATCCACATAAGCCTGCTGCGTGCGGGAAGCATGGCGCTGCTTGAGCTGGTAAGTCATGCCAAGAATCTGGATAGTAATCAGCGGGGTCATGGCAACCATGGCCACCACGCCAAACGCATCCGTTACAATGTTGCCGCCCACAGCCAGGCAGGCACCCTGGGCCAGCGGCAGAAGAAACGTTGCCGTCATGGGGCCGGAAGCCACGCCGCCGGAGTCAAACGCGATGGCGGTAAAAATTTTGGGAACGAAGAAAGAAAGCCCGATGGCGATGCCGTAACCCGGTACCAGCATCCACAAGATGGAAATGCCGGTCAGCACCCGCAGCATGGCCAACCCAACGGAGAGGGCTACGCCGATGGAAAGGCTGGTCCCCATTGCCTTGGCGGAAATGGAACCATCGGTCACTTCCTCCACCTGCTTGTTCAGCACATACACGGCGGGCTCGGCCTTGACGATGAAATAGCCAATCAGCATACCAAGGGGGATCAGTACCCAGCGGTAGGGCAGGGCAGCCAGAACCTGGCCCAGATAGTTGCCGGCAGGCATAAAGCCCACATTAGCACCGGTCAAAAACAGAACCAGCCCGATATAAGTATAAAACAGGCCGACCAGAATTTTGCCCAGCGCTTTGCGGCTCATGTGCAGGACGGCAAACTGATAAACGCCAAAAAAGACCATGATGGGCAAAAGTGAAAGCGCAATCTCTTTAAAATAAGCGGGCAGCCCCACCATGAAGAGGTCCCACAGCTCCACCGAGTCCTGAATATCCGGCAGGAACGCGGCGGTGTAGCTGCTTTCGCCGGGGCTGTAGGCGATGCCCAAAATCAGCACGGCCAGGATGGGACCGATGGAACACAGGGCAACCAGGCCAAAGGAGTCATCCGCGGCGTGGCGGTCACTGCGGATTGCGGAAATGCCCACGCCGAGCGCCATGATGAACGGTACCGTCATGGGCCCGGTGGTCACGCCGCCAGAGTCAAACGCCACAGCAAGGAAATCTTTGGGAACAAAGGCGGCCAGCACAAATACAATGGCGTACAGTGTTACCAGCAGCGGCGGCAGCGCCATACTGAACAGCATACGCAGCAGCGCGATAACAAGGAAAGTCCCCACACCGGCGGCAACCGAAAGGATCAACACCAGATTGGGCACCGACGGCACCTGGTTGGCCAGTACCTGCAAATCCGGCTCCGATATGGTAATGATGAAACCGAGAATAAAGCCGATCACAATCATTTTGGGCAAGCTGCGGCTTTTGGTCATGGCGGAGCCAACCCGTTCGCCCATGGGGGTCATGCTCATCTCGGCGCCAAGGGTAAAGAACATCACGCCAAAAATAATCATGACCGCCCCAAGCAGAAAACACAGCAGCACACTGGGGGATAGGGGTGCGATGAAAAAACTGAGAACCAGCACGATAGCAACAATAGGCAAAACAGCCTGCAGTGCTTCCACCAGTTTTTCTTTCAGCTTTTCCCGTAATTGTAAGCGGGAACGTAGCACACGGATAGCCTCCAATCTTAACTTAATCTTAATATGATAATAGTGTAACATATTATTGGGGCAATAAGGAAGAGATGCTGTCTGAATTTTTTGTGAATTTCACGCTGCAGGGCACACAGCAGTGGCCGGAGCCGCAATTTTTGAATAGGATGTTGAAGCAGAAAATGAAAAAACGACTTAACAAACGATGAAAATACTACATGAAAACTTAAGAATATTCAGGAAAAAGGGGAAATGTGCGCCGATCGGGCCTATCCTTGCTTTTTATACTTGCGTAACGGGCAAAACCATGGTATGATATTTCTTGCGCAAATACTTCCCGCAGGGAGTCTTATGGTGTAAGAAACCGGAAAGGGAGCATGGCGCCCGGCAGCCGTTGCCCTTGACGGCTGCCGTTTTTTTTGCCTGCGCGGCTATGCCGCGCAATCGCGCAAAGCGCGATGCAAAAAACAGCCGGAGCGCTGAGCGAGGCTGTTCCTCTGTCCTCACGCCGCCGAACAGGCGGCGAATGGTTGGAGCCCGCAACCCTGCCCCACCACTAGCAGGCTATGCCGCGCAATCGCGCGAAGCGCGATGCAAAAAACAGCCGGAGCGCCGAGCGAGGCTGTTCCTCTGTCCTCACGCCGCCAAACAGGCGGCGAATGGTTGGGGCCCGCAACCCTGCCCCACCACTAGCAGGCTATGCCGCGCAATCGCGCAGCGATGCACAAACAGCTCTCCTCCCCAAAACGCAGCCCGCCGCCCCATACGCCGCTGAAACATCCCGCTATGTTCCTCTTTTGTATACATATCCCACAAAATTCATGCACAATCTTTGTCATATTGTTATGTAGGGGTAGACTTATTGCGGCAAATAACATATACTTAATAAGTATTGTTCGCCTACCTCATGTTGGCCGGGCTGCAACAAAAATACTGAGCCGTTTACAAATTAAAAACAAACCGAACGTAAAATAACATGAAATACACCCAATCCATCAACCAAGGGGGTCAAATGTATGTGTGGAATTGTAGGCTTTACCGGCAGCGCACAGGCTGCACCGATCCTGCTGGATGGGCTTTCTAAGCTGGAATACCGCGGGTATGATTCTGCCGGCCTTGCTGTGCAGAACGCCGCCGGCAAAATTGAAGTGGTCAAGGCCAAGGGACGCCTGCGCGTGCTGAGCGAAATGACCGATGAAGGCAAAGCCGTGCAGGGCTGCTGCGGCATCGGGCATACCCGCTGGGCAACCCACGGCGAACCCAGCGTGGTGAACGCACACCCGCATTACAGCCGCGACCAGAAAATTGCAGTTGTGCATAACGGCATTATTGAAAATTACCAGGAACTGAAAACCCGCCTGATCAACAAGGGCTTTACTTTTGCATCCCAGACGGATACCGAGGTAGTGGCCCAGCTGCTGGACTATTACTACACCGGCGTTTCAGCGGGGGACAGCCTGGATGCCATCACCCGCATGATGATGCATGTGCGTGGTTCTTATGCGCTGGGCATCCTGTTTGCAGACCAGCCCGGCGTGGTATACGCAGTGCGAAAAGACAGCCCGTTGATTGTCGGCAAGGCCGAAAACGGCAGCCTGATCGCATCGGACGTTCCGGCTCTGCTGAAATATACCCGCACGGTGTATTACATTGATAACCTGGAAATCGCCCGCTTGACCCCGGACAGTATTGAGTTTTTCAACATTGATAAAGAACCGGTTGAAAAAGAAGCCAGCACCATCGAGTGGGATGCCGAAGCCGCCGAAAAAGGCGGTTACGAGCACTTTATGATGAAGGAGATCCACGAACAGCCCACCGCTGTGCGGGATACCCTCAGCCCCCGCATCAAGGATGGCCGCATTGATCTGAGCGAGCTGGGCCTGGATGAAGAAGCCATCAAAAATGTGCGCCGCATCTATATCATTGGCTGCGGCTCCGCCTACCATGTGGGCGTTGCGGCACGCTATGTGTTTGAAAGCCTGGCCCGCCTGCCGGTGGAGGTGGATGTGGCCAGCGAGTTCCGCTACCGTGACCCCGTGCTGGAGCCGGATTCCATGGCTGTCATTATCAGCCAGAGCGGCGAAACCGCCGATACCCTGGCTGCCCTGCGCGAATGTAAGGAGCGCGGCGTGCGCACCATCGGCATTGTGAACGTGGTGGGCTCTTCCATTGCGCGTGAGGCCGATGCAACCCTGTACACCTGGGCCGGGCCGGAAATTGCCGTTGCCACCACCAAGGCATACAGTACCCAACTGGCGGCCTGCTACCTGCTGGCTGTTGAGTTTGCTCGTGTGCGCGGCAAGATTGAGGAAGAAAAATACGCCGAGCTGGTGGCCGAGCTGCAGATCCTGCCGGATAAGATCGCCAAGACGCTGACGGATAACGAGCGCATCCAGTGGTTTGCTTCCAAGTATGCTTCCGCAAAGGACGCTTTCTTCATCGGCCGCGGGCTGGATTACGCCGTGGCGCTGGAAGGCAGCCTGAAGTTCAAGGAAATCAGCTATATCCACTCGGAGGCTTTCGCTGCGGGCGAGATGAAGCACGGCCCGATCTCCCTGATCGAGAAGAACATGTTGGTGGTGGGTGTGCTGACCCAGCCGGACCTGTACGAGAAGATGGTATCTAACCTGGTGGAAGCCAAGAGCCGCGGCGCTTATATCATGGGCCTGACCACTTACGGCAACTACAGCATTGAAGATACCGCCAACTTTACCGTATATGTGCCCAAAACAGACCCGCACTTTGCCACCAGCCTTTCGGTGGTGCCGCTGCAGCTGCTGGCATACTATGTCAGCTGCGCCAAAGGCCTGGATGTGGATAAACCCCGCAACCTTGCCAAGAGCGTTACGGTTGAATAAATCTTGCGTCAGTTGAAGCAATGCTGCTGGATTAACAAAAATAAGCGCTGCATTTTGTGCACTTTTTACTCCGTTTGCCCTGCCGGAAGCAGGACAAACGGAGTAAATTTGTGTTATAATAACAGAAATTATGCAAATACAGTTGCCCGGAGTGGCGAAAATGTGGTAGAATAACTTGCTTTGCCCATAATGCTGTAAGATGTTCTGATAATCACTTTTACTTTTTTGCTTTGATTATCAAATTATAAGTCATAGAACACAAGGCAATACCGCACAATTCCCGCCTTACGGCTTAAGCACCGCTCCGGCGGCTGCGGCACGGC
>ERZ894186.557-NODE-557-length-14940-cov-21.001814_pt1 | contig 14940 bp, 16 predicted proteins | sample MGYA00380280_ERZ894186 | MGnify/ENA primary metagenome ERZ894186 (study PRJEB32331, sample SAMN06328449) | human gut metagenome | biome: human gut microbiome; feature: stool | host: Homo sapiens | collected 2013-02-13 ... | reverse complement strand
GCAATTCATCTCACCACCTGAAGAGGTGGGAGAATTCTTGCTACATTTGTTAAAATTTATTCTTCTCAGTGGCCTTAATATATAGTTTATCAAAATATAGAAGAAATGGATATATATTTTCTTTTAATATTTTTATAAAAAAGCTTTATTTTATCACTCTCCAGTCACCGGACGCATCATGGAAAGCAGCTCTTTCCGGTAATGATCGGCCTTTTCCTGATTGCCTTGTTCTTTCCGTACCATCTTTGTGATTCCCGGATACTGTCCCGGGAAGCTTTCCAGCATGATACCATCTCCATAGATTAGGTAAACATCTCCGTCTGTCATATCTTCCTCTGTCAGCTTCTTTCCATTCTCATCCGTAAGCTTATCCGGTATCGTTCCGGAGAAAATCGTGTCCGTGTCCAGATCCGCAAAATACCAGCTGTTATCATCTGTATGAAAATACACTGCTGTCATCGGCTTTTCCCCGCATCCCGCCAGACAGAACATAACAAGTACCGCCAGCATCACGATCCATTTTTTCATTATTCCACCTCCTAGTCTCTGTCAGTATTTGATTGTTTCGACTTCACACCGTGCTAGCACCATGAAAAACATTAATATTACTGACTTCTACAATGTTTTTTATCTGACACTACCATTAGTGGGAGATTTTTGATATAAATTTAATTGATCGTTGGAAGTACTTCCATAACCTGATCAATCACTTCCACAATTCTCTGTATATCCATATTTTCTTTTACATCAGAACTATCATTCACGTTCAAACCATCTTGCCAGTCCTGGACAATAGATACTGCCGGGATATTCACTAATGCAAACGGATAATGGTCACTGTTGGTTGCCATTGTCAGGAAAAATCTGTCACTGGGTGTAAATAGTTCTGACATACTGTTTTTATTTAATTCTGCCAGTTTTTTCAATCCCTCATCATCATATTCCGCATTGTCTGGTCTTTTGTTTCCTTCGATCATCGCCATATAACCCAGATCACTTTTTTCTGCAATAGTATCAATATTTATTACTCCGATGATCTGTTTCCGCTCGTCCTCCGTCAATTTACCAACATACCATCTTGAACCCAGCATATATTTCTCTTCGCCCGAGAACAGGATGAATTTTATATTATACGGTATCTCTGTATCTTTTAAAATCCTTGCCAGTTCAAGCACTGCTGCCACTCCGGAACCGTTATCATTGGCGCCCACCGAATCTTCTGCACTGTCATAATGGGCACTTATGATCAGATTTTTTGTAGTATCAATGGATGAGTTTTTTGTCACAATGATATTTTCACCAATGCCGTCAACAATTGCATTCTCGGCTGTTGATGCCAGAAACACATCCGCCTGCGAGGAATGCCTTATTGCATTCTCATTGTTTTCATCGTTATATTCGAATTTCTGGTATTCTATATTGTCATATCCCTGATTGCCAAAATATTCACTAATATATTCTTTTACATTCTGTATTGCATCAGAATTTATTGGACGCGGTTCAGAAGTGATTTCATCGATGATCTGTTCAATATTCTGTTCCAAAGGCTCTATTATTGTACCGTTCTGAGTAACACTCTCCGCCATTGTCTGAATTGGTGCTATTAATGATATAACCATAATTAAGGCAATTGTAATTTTTTTCATTTGTGAGCTCCCTCATTTTACCAAGTATTAATCAGTATCTTTTATCCAATAACTTTCCATGCAGAACCATAGGCTACAACGAAAGCTTTTTTCCATACCATAAACATTATCATGTGATATACTTCTGCCAATTAAATCTCAGATTTTGAAAAAGGAACAGACATTGATAATTTTACTTAGTTCCATTCTGGGCTATGCACGGAACACTACAACCACATGATCAAAAAGCAGTAAATCTGATATTCAAATGTACATTGTGATCCTTTTTTAACAAAATTAGCTTTTTTATCATTTATGTTATCAACTGATACTATTATACCATGAACTGCATCACCAACCAAGTGTTCTTTTTTGCTTTTACAGCGTTCGTACAGTACTTTTACAATTCATTGCACATCTGTAAAGGAAGGAGACTTCTTGCTATATATTATGTTAAATTCCTGAAAGTATTTTCTTTGCGTTCTCCAGGTTATTTTTTCCATTTATTTTTAGATATACTTTACTGATTTCAGAAGGCTCTCCTATTTCTCTGCAGAGATCCTGTGCCTGGGAAATGGGTATGTAGATTTCGTTGCCTTCTATTACTACAGCGGCTTTACAGGGCATATATGAGGTTTGCGGTCCTCTTGCGGAATTGCTGGATAAGGTAGTAAGATCATCTGTGGCTTTGGAAGTATCCTTCTCTTTTTCATCCAGGGAATAAAAAATATTCAGGTTTTCACCCATCTCTAAAAATTTTTCCTGTTGTTTTTTTGAAATGGCATGATTATTATAGTCTTTCATATCCCGTAGGGAACCATTTCCCAGCAATAACAACGGCAGCTTCCCCAGTTCATTCTGAGTTGGATTTTTTCCAAACGCATTCATATCAATTCCTGAAAAAGTCGTTGTTTCCGTATAATCTTCAATTTTGATGACAACCGGGACTTCTATGACTGGCCAGATTTCTTTTATACCTTTTATCTTCTTCGCTTTCTGCAAAAAATCTTCATCATAAGCCAGATCTCCAAGTGGGAGCAACACAGTAAATTGCCGTTTTTCTTCTTTCATGCCTGCCAGCAGCATTCCTAATAATGTAAGTGTCAATGTCAGCAGAAGTATGACAAATAAGGTAAAGCTGTCTATTTTTTTTCTTTTCAATGAGAAGCCGCCTTTCTCACTTCTTCGAGAAGGATATTTTTCTTATGAAGCTTTCTGACCAGAATCAGGATTATGGAAATAAGCAGTACTGCAACAACTGCAGCTATGGAATACCACCAGTTATTGGTTTTCTCCTGGTCATCTTCAACCTTTAAAGACTTTATCTGGGTTTCTTTGATTTCAGAATCAAATTTCATTTCTTCCTCGTATGATTTGCCATCTGCATCCTCATACGTAAGAATTAATTGACCTGCACATTTTCCTGTTTTTCCTTTTACATATATGCGAAGACTTCCCTGGGATAAATCTCCGACCTCTATGGTCCCTAAGAATGCAGTATCGTTTGAGCTTAATTCATCAGCCTTTAAGCTGACACTTGCATTGTATATTTTGTCTCTTCCGAGATTCATTGCTTTTACCGGGATCTCTACTGTATCCATAGTGTATAAAACAGATGGAATATCTGAAGCTTCCAGCTTAACACGAACCGGTTGGATGATCTGAAAAGACAGTAATTCTGTACCGGTAGTTGCCGTTGCTTTCGAATCTTCATAATCCAGAGAAAAAGTAATGACAGCCTGGCCAGGATCACAGTTTTCTGTTATAGTAATCATCTGTTCCAAAGTAATTGCTTCACCAGGAGCCAGGACTTGTACATAAAAAGAGTTTTTCTCAAATTCGATTCCTTTGTTCTCTGTAGAAAGGGAAATTTTTAAACCAAATACATTTTGACTGCAGCTTTTATTTCGAAATGTCAGCGACATTTCTGTTGTAGAACCAGCCTCCAATCGTCCACCTGAAAGATTGCTGTCTTCTAATAATACCTGCGGTTTATGTAATATTTTTTCACTTGATGAGTCTGATGTTGAATTACCTCCTCCCCCACCGCCCGAATACCCTCCGTTGTCTATAACCGGATCTGTTATCTGCGGGGCGTCACCGTCTTCCGGATTATCACTGTCTATTACAACATGAAAAGGATTCGATTTAGAACCATCACCAAAGTCATCTCCTGATGTAAAAATATCCGGATCCGGATTTTCTTTATCGGTATCAGCTTTATCAGGAGTCTTTTCATCCTCTGCCGGAGGTTCGGTACTCGTAGAATCATCCTCTTTTTCATCAAGGGTTAACGAGTTGTCATTCTCATAAGATACGGACGGATCTGAGTCCGTAAATCCTTCTTCAGCAGATGTAATCTCCGTGTTTTGAGGCTCTGTGGCAAAAACGGTAGCTGGAAGAAATATTATTGTCGTACACAATACTAATGCCGTTTTTACAAATAAATTTCTCATTATCAGGCAGTCCTTTCTCTTAAGATTCCTCCATCCATTTCATATACGTGGTCACATAAGATTCTGATGTCCTCTTCATTATGGCTTGCCAGCAAAATGGTTTTTCCTGCTGCTTTTAAATCCAGCAGCAGTTCTCTTATTTCTTCCACGCCATGTTTATCCAGTCCATTAAACGGCTCATCCAGGATCAAAAACAGAGGATCTTCCATAATGGCCTGTGCAATACCAAGGCGTTGACGCATTCCAAGGGAATATTTTCCGACTGGTTTCTTCATGTCCGGATCCAATCCTACCCTTTTTAAGACTATGCGGATATCGGCCTTCGAAATCCGGCCATTCATGTCTGCCAGGATCTCCAGATTTTTAAAGCCCGTATATTGTGTAAGAAAACCGGGAGTCTCGATAATAACTCCAAGACTTTCAGGAAAATCCACATCATGGCCTATTTTTTTTCCAAATACAAAAATAGTGCCCGTAGTTACAGGGAGAAACCCACAGATGCATTTCATAAGAACGGTCTTTCCGGAACCGTTATTTCCAACAATCCCATAGACGTTCCCTGTTTTCAAGGAAAGATTTACTTCCTGTAACACGATGTCTTCACCGAAACGTTTGGTCACGTGTTCTATTTTTACGCAGGTGTTCTGCATCATTCCACTTGCTCTTTGCGGATCACAGGCCAGATTAAATGTCCCTTCAGATTTCTTCCAATCTTCCATATAAAACACCTCCCAGAATTCCCAGCATTACTAATAAAAACAACAGTAGAAATAGCCAAAGTCCTATTTTGTCCGGTCCCCAATTTTTATCAGCCAGTATCCATTCTACTGGATAAAACCATATCTGATTTTTAAAATAGCGGTCATGAAGAATAATTCCGAAATAGAAGCTTACAAAAGGGATTCCATATACCATGTAAGCAGAATCCCATAAAATCCCGCAGCTTCCACCGAAAGTACTTATGATACTTCCGATAAGTCCTGTCCGGAATGCCTTCATGAGCAAGTCCAGAAGTGCTTCTTTCTGAATAGCACCCTGTATCTCCAGCGGATAGAACACAATAAAATTGATAAAAAGTACCGTTAGTATAGCTAATGTCCAGACCATAAAACCAGACATCATAATAGAAAAGACTTTACCTTCGACATACTGTCTGCGGGTCGTTCTGGGAAGTATCTCCTTTAAAAATCCACTTTTATATTCTTGCAGAATGGAATCACTCCATGGCAATACGGCCGCTACCGGAATGGCAAAAGATACTGCCTGACTTTTTAAGGAACCTTCCAGTATACTGATAAAAGTACCACATGTCAGTGCTTTTTTTAAGCTGGGATAAGTCTGTCCAATGGCGATGGAAATGCAGGCTATCAGCCATGCTGCCAGAAAATTCTTATTAAATAACATACGTTTTGTTTCACCCCACACAGGTATTCCCCCTCCCGATCATGTCTTTTCTCCAAGAAATTCAAAGGTATATTTTTTCATCCGGTTAATTGCAAAAACTGCAAGAAGAACTAAAATACCCAGAAAAAACATGTAGGAATGCGTGATTTTCGGGAGCAATGGGTCATAACCTAAGTTATGTTTTCCGTATACTGCCTGGTTCAGAGGACTGATCCAGCAGATTAATACATTTACCTGATACATTTCGTATTTTTCTTTATGTAAAATTGCAGCCAGTACTTTCGGGTCCAATAAAAAACCAAAAACACTGTAAAGAAGGCCAAAAATCATCCCCTTAGTCTTCCCTTTATAGAGATTTCCTACAAGGATTACAAAGCTTAAGGTCAGCGAATAACAAAACAGAAGGAAGAAAACCTGCAGCATACAGCCATAGGGTGAGATACTTTCCATGACCCTTACTGTAGAAGGGACCTGCAGGTTTTTTCCTAATTCTGAATAACCAAGCATGGCCGCAGTTTCGCTCCACAGGTTACCTGGATAACTCTTTTTCATACACAGCACGGCCGTAAATAACAGCATCAAAACCGTATATAAAACAGTTACAAGAATAACATAAATGAATTGACCTAAAAGCCATTTCCTCTTGGTTGTCCGGGTCAGCTGGTATGGAGTAATAGGTGTCATCTTCGGCAGGTCAGAAAACATAAGAAGCAAGAGCAGCGAACTGGACAGTACTGCTATCCCATCCCCAAATGTCCAGATAAATGGCTCAATGGCCTGTACCGGTGTATCGTAGGTCTCCATTACAACCATGATTCTGCCTGTAAGTAGAAAACTAAGTACAAATTCTAACAGAAATATAAAAATAACTTTGGGATTGCGTAAAAATCCGAAGAAATTGTACCTTACAATTCCAAATACCTGTCTCATGTCAGTAACCCAGATTCCGGTCTATGATACTGCCATCCACGGCATTAATGGTAAGGAAACTTTCATTCGGATCTTTACTGGTATTTGATTCTGTTTCTCCGTTATATTCACTTTCTGAAGTCATGCTGCCGAAAAAATCCCAGACAGGGATCATAATACCTGTGTGTGCGTCAGTAGACGGCTCATATATTCTGGCATAACCAAGAACGATCCGATCAATATTATAGACCCTGGAATTTTCATATTGCATATTATCAGCGTTTGTTACCACCATCATTTTAACAAAAATTTTCATAACCTCGCTGAACGAAAGAAGATTTAAATTCTCTGTCTTTATTTTACCAATTGTGTAGGGATTTGAATAAGTCATGCTTTCTATGCCATCTTTATCGACATAGAAACAGAGACTTTCATAAGACCATGTTTCCATTGTGCTGTCCATATCTTCCAATGCCCCACCGTCTGCAATTGTCTGAGTTACCGGCACACCATTTATGGTACGTGCATAATCAATTCTATATCCATTTCCAAAATTACCTGAACTATTATCGCCTTCAAAACTTTTGCACACCGCGTAATTCCAGTTAGAAAACTGTAAATCTGTGATGCCCATTTTTTCAACTTTTTCCTTTACAAGTTTTTTTGCTTCATCCAGGGACAGCCCGATAGATTCTTCTGTGGGTTTTTCTTCCTCTTCAGAATATCCGTAATCACACCACATTGCATCCTCCGGTATTTTTTCCCCATCCTTGTTTGCTGCTTTCTTGATCTTGACTAACAAGGTATCGGAGCCATCGAAAGATATTATATAGTAGTATTGTGAATCGTCTGGCATTTGTGCAACACAATTGAAATAATTTCCGGCAACAGGTTTTGCTTCTGTCAGGGTTTTCTTTTCCGGAGCAGTTTCGTATTCCTGTTCCCATGTCTCAATATCTTCATAGATATCATAGACATAATTTCCATCATCGTCTGTTCCATAGTTATACGGATCCAGGTTTCCGTTTGCAACGTCTTCTTTTAGTTCATCCAGAGTTTTTTTAATTTCATCCTTTGTCTTCACATAATAACTATCTATGGTATAAAGTTTTGCCTCTGAGAAGAATGCGTTTGTAATACGGTCGAGAAGCTCCTGGGGAACTTCTGCCGCGGTGACAGAAATAGCAGATATCTTTTCCACTTCCGGAATTTCTACGCTTGCATCTGTATTTACCACGAGCTTGGCACTGTCATCTTCCACATGGCTTTTATAATTTTGAGGAGCATCGATGAGATTCCTGATGGTTGTCTTTGAATCTGAACCGTCATCGTTCTTGCTTTCAGATGCTTCTCCTTTAGAACCGCTAACATCATCCGCTTCCGTATAGGCATCTACAGCCTTGCTCCCCTTCGGCTTTACCAAAGAAGAGTCCGGGGTCTGTGCGCATCCTGTAAACATTCCAATACAAAGCACTATTCCTGCAAATTTTTTTATGTTTTTTCTCATTTCTGGTAATTTCTCCTTTCTAAGGTTGTTATAAGTATATCATCGAGCATTACACCAAATCTTTCGCGATTTGTAACTGATATGTAAACGTTAGTGTGATTACCAGAAAACAGAGACGGTAGTTCCTTTTCCCGGATTGCTTTCAATCTTCAGTTGGAAATCGTGCAGTTCTATAATTTTCTGACATAAAGAAAGACCGAGTCCTACACTTCCTTTTGCCCTGGAACGAGATTTGTCTACCATATAAAATGGTTCCGTCACCATTTCCAGATCCTCTTTCGGTATTCCCTTTCCAAAATCCTGAACCATCAGATGGTCTGGGGTTGCCTCAAGCACAATTTTAGATTCTTTCCTGGAAGCTTTGACTGCATTATCAATTAGATTTGTCACTACACTTATCATTAAGTCCTGATCAAACTTCTTTACCAATTCTTTTGGTTCACAAAATACATCAAGAGAGATGTTTTTTTCTTGAAGCCTGCAATCAATGAGTTCTTTTACTTCTTTCAGGAAGTTATCCACCTGTATTTCAGCTGGATTGAATGAGTCTTCCGAAGCCTCGTAGAGTCCGGTTAATTCCAGCATTTTTATAGAAAGTCTTGAAAGCCTGCGACATTCATTTTCAATATAAATAAGAGCCTTCTCCTGCCTTTCCGGGGTTAGGCGCACAGTAAGCAATGTATCTGCATAGCCTATGATTGCAGTCATTGGGGTCTTCAGCTCATGAGCCAGACTTCCAATAAGCTGTTTTTGTGTCCGGTTTATGTTAGAAAGACTTTCAATTTGTTCTTTTATTTTACCTGTCATAAAATTAAAGGTTGCACCTACCTGCGCAAGTTCTGTATTTCCCTCTGACGGTACTTTAAAATCATAAATACCTTCAGAAACAAGAAGCGTAGCTTCTCTTAGGCTTGTAAGCGGTGCTGTGATTTTTCGAAGGCTCAAATAAAGGATAATTCCCATCACCACGATCAAAGATAAAGTAAATCCACCAGTCTGAAAAAACAGCAGATGACTTTTTTCTATTACATCTGTTATATCTTTATAAGTAACAATCTGATATCCCATATTTACATTGCCATAGTAAAATAACAAAAGTGTCCTTCCATTTATCTGACTGATCATAGGGCCATGACCGTCACTGTTGCTGCCATGATCCACCATGTTTGCCTTACTTTTACATAATTCTCTTAACTTTTTTACGTCGAATTCATAAACAGTTCCATTATAGGTCATTTTTCCATCAAGATATAAAACCGCGCTGTCATGAAAAACCTGCCGAAAAGCATAAGTAACTATTTGGGGGCGCATTTCGTTGTCGGCATTCTGTTTCTGATTGTCAGAAAGGCTTGTTTTATTTTCAAACTGTAAGATATTTGTTCTGAATATACTGCTTTCATAACTGTTAATATTCTGTATACTCTGATTTTTCCAACAATAAGTGGTATAGAGAAAAATCCCTGACGATACCACCAAAATGATACATGTAGTCTGAGAAAAGATCTTTATTAAGAGTTTCATAAATCCACCTCAAGTCTGTAACCGATTCTGGGAATTGTTTTAATCTTATCCTGCCAGCCAAGCTTTTTCCTGATACGACCCACATGTGCATCCACAGTTCTTGTTTCTCCGCAGAACTCTTCATTCCACAGTTCCTGCAGAATCTGATTCCTGGTCAGTGCTTTATTCGGGTTTTTGGCGAACACCATGAGGCAGTTATATTCCATTGGCTTTAAATAGATTTCCATACCCATTTTTGTAACAGTACGACTAGCAGTATCAATGATGACATCACCAATTTGAATCTGTTCTTGTACAGTGCCATTACGTTCCAGTACTTTTTCAAGACGGACCATCACTTCCAGCATTTCAAATGGTTTTACAATATAATCTTCCGCACCGTCTTTTAATCCCTTTATCTTGCTCGCGATATCTCCCTTTGCGGTAAGAAATATTACGGGGATTTCATACTGCTTCAGTTTCGGTAACAGGCTATATCCGTCTCTTCCGGGAAGCATGATATCTACAAGTGCACACTGAAACGCATGATCTTGAATAATTGCTTCATATGCCTCATTTCCATCCAGATATCCTACTGTTTCATACCCTGCAATCTCCAAATTCATACATAGCAGGTCATTGATTGACATTTCGTCTTCTATCACAAGAATTCTTGCCTTCATGATTATTACCTCACATGTTTTTATAAATATCTTTTCACAGGTTAATTATACATTAAATTCTATATCGCAGTTGTAACTGATTTGTAACAGCAAAAAAGGAAACCAAAACCATTCTGTGAGAATAGTTTTGGTTTCCATACGTAGCCGGATTCCTTTCATTTACCTTTATCAGATCGTATCATTCAAATCACATCCACTGATGATGCGATTCCATAAGTTCTCCCGCTTGTCCATTCCTTTGGTAAAATAGGGAAGTCTTTCCTCTTCCAGCTCTTCCAGACGAAGCACATTTCCATTCAGATAATTGTCAATCCGGTATCCTGTACTTTTAAGTCTTGTAATTACGCCACCAATTTTTATATCCAGAATCTCATAACCAAATGGCTTTGCATCGTTCATCCAGATTTTTTCTCTTGATGATTTCATATCTGTCAGATTGCAGATGATTCCAGGAATAACATTCTGACTGATATCTTTCAACGCTGCTCTGTCCGATCTGTCATATGCTGATTTTATACACATGCCCAAATCGGCTTTATCAGCTAATACCGCCGCCAGTTTTTCATAAAATGAAAATAAAAGCTGATATTTTCCTGTTTTTTTTGCACATTCCTTCATACATTTCTGTATGTTTTGGTAGTAAGATTTTGTATTGACACCTGATTCTTTCACATGATAATCAAAAATGCCTAACATTGGATCCTGGTATAACAGATATTTTGAAGGATTTTGAGCCTCTTTATTCTGTTTCGTATTTAAGAATAAGGAATCAAAATTGTCAAGTGCCATAAAATCATCAAATTCCCCGCCTGTGCAGTTCCTGAACTCCTGCTTAAGGATTGTTTCGTCATAGTCTCTGTGAAAATCAAGGTGTGCAAAAAGTACAAGTCCCGGAAGCAAAGCATCCACCGGGGTTTCTGCACCATTATCCATCCATGCTGTACAGAGCACCTCTTTTATATTGTATTTTTTACAAGTAAAAAGAGCTGCTTTGGTACACGCATAGGTCTTAGAATAATTGGGGGAAATTCCGTTCCAAATCCAAGATCCTCCTGCAAAAATAACGTTATCCGAAAGCTGCGCATGGATATCCAGCATTTTTTCATAGGTTCTGGTATCATCATGATAATAGTCCCAATATACTAATCCTAGATCTTTTTTCGGTTTTTCCCATTTGGAGCAGTCCGTGTTTTCGGGCAGATCATAGTATCCGCCTGTAGAATTTGCTGTAATGTACATGTCACTCCATATCATAGGCTTTAATTCTAATTTTCTGCAAATATCTACGACCCTGTTACAATGTTCCCTGATTATCAGTGACCCTTTTTTATATCCATTTTCTTTTAGATAATTTCCAAGTCCCAGCATGACAGCCTCATCCATTCCAAGATGTACCCTGTTGGTAGAAAAATTCTCTTTTACTGAGCTGAGCAGCTTTTCAATAAACTGATAAGTTTCCTCTTTTTCAGGCTGGAGAATGTCCGCAGAATCACGAATCTTATCCATTCAGACATGCTCTTGATATTGAAATTCATCTTCTTCCATATGATGTATGGCATAATTAAGTGCGCGGTAATAATGAGATATTTCCCGACAGATGATATGAATCTGGTTTTTTCTTTTATTGATCAATATTTCTGGTCTGTCCTGAAATTTAACAAACAATTCTATGTTTTGGTTGAAACCGTCATTTTCAGCCAGCAGTATTTCAGTACCTTTTTTAATAGTATTATATTCTTTCTTATCAGATGAAAAAACAATGTTCATACGTATTCCTCTTTCTTTAGGAATTCTGCTCTTCTTAATAAATCAATCTTTTTAGCAGAGCATCCCCTGTCAATGTTCTATTTTATTCGTTTGTAAATAATCGGCTCATCATAACCAAAAGTTCTTTTCCCATTTACTTCCATGGACTCTGATACTTCCAATTGATTTTCAGTGAACTTTTCATGCAGAGAAAATTTCAATACGGGAGAAAACATACTTACACTTCCGCCTTCCCATGTATCACCTGATTTTCTGAAAAATGCAGGAGTAAATTTTGCAGAACACTTTAGCTGATCATAGTCGGCACCTTTGAACATTTTGTAAGTAAAATTCTTTTTATCATATCCTTCCGGTATCTCATAAGAAATAAGTTTTATTGAATTGCTTTCTTCCATGAAAAGAAACAAATGTGAAGAGGAACGGGTAGTTCCCTGTACAGAATAATAGCTCTCTTCAATCATAAATACGCCTTCGAAACCATTTGGGAGATTTGCGATTTTTGAATTACATATTGTATTGATGTGCTTTGCATATGGATACTGTGGATTTGTCTTACTTATTTTCTCAAATTGATCCTTATTATCAAATTTTCCATTCAACAGCGTAACAAAATTTATCAAGTCAGCCATGATCTTATGCCTCCATAATCTTTATCATATAGTTTTCATTCACTATACACCTTCCATATAAAAGAGTCCATGTACAAAATAAGGGAATATATAAACAAAATGCATCACTTCTGTTCATTGTACGTATTTCTCTGGTAGCTTCCAGGCCATCCATAACTGGCATCATAATATCCATCAGAATTACATTGACCTCACCAACACCTGATTTTGCAAATGCTTCAACAGCTTCCTTGCCGTTTGAAGCCTTTATAATTTCTGCTCCTGCATTTGTCAGAAGGAATTCCGCAATTTCCATATTCAATTCATTGTCTTCGGCCAAAAGGATTCTCATACCTTCAATTGATACATCGTCTTCCTGGCTTTCTGCCTGCTTCATATCAGCAGAAATAAGGAATGGGAGCTGTACCATGAATGTGGTTCCTACATTTTTCTCGCTTTCAAATTTAATCGTACCGCCCATTTTCTCTACCAGTTTTTTTGTAATTGGCATACCAAGACCTGTTCCTCCATAAACAGATCTTGCACCGCCTGTTTCCTGAGTAAATGGTTCAAAAATATGGTTCTGAAATTCTTTACTCATTCCAACTCCGGTATCCTTGCAGTGAAACTCAAACAGTATATGCCTGTCATCCACCTGTGTTTCATAATAGCTGAGCAGTATCTCTCCTTTTTCTTTGTTATACTTGACAGCATTACTTATGATATTCATAAGGATTCTTTTTAAACTTTAATCACAGCACTTTTGCATGCTCTGTCAATGTGTTTATTTCCATAAATAAATTTTTCTTTGTACCCATTATATGGTTCCAGTATTGATACGTCAATCCCATTAATGTGCCTTCTCTTCTTCACTCTTTGTGAAAGGAAGAGATTGCTAGCTTTTACCAATCGCTCTTCCACTTCCACATCAAGTCTGCTTTGTTCTGGATTACCGAAATGGTGATCATGCGTCAGGCTGATACTGTTGACAATGAAAAACAGGAGCCAGCTGCATTACAACTTAGCTCCTGTCCTGTACATCTTGACTATAGAATTAGTAAAAACAGATTATCGGGACATCATACTGAATAAGACTATAAAGCTGTCCGGCATTTTCTGGTGGAAGATTGATGCATCCATGAGAACCACCTGTAAGATATCTGTCACCACCAAAGTACGGCTGCCAGTCTGCATCATGAAAGCCAATTCCTCCATTGAATGGCATCCAGTACGTTACCGGCTGTTCATAAGAATAGGTTCCATTTGCTGTCATTTCACCTCGCAGCACGGACGGACTGCTCTTTGAATTCAATGTGAATATTCCAGGGGGTGTTTTTCTATCCGGATCGCTTGGCAGTCCGGATACGATTTCTGATTGGAAAATAATATTTCCATTCTGATAATACCACATATACTGCTCTGTAAGATCTACCTCTATATATGTATTTCCGAGATCATTGATCCCGTGTGCATTTGCCCTCATAGAATATACCGGTTCCCTGGTTGTCTGGGTTCCTGACTGAATTTCCTGCATGAGCTGTGCTACTTCCTTGTCCTGATCAATCTTCCATCCATAGGCTGAGCCATATACATACACTGTCCTTCCGCTTATGGTCTGAAATTGTCTTTCAGTGCCAACTGTATCATGATCTGCTGCAAGCTGTGCCACATAATCCACTACATGCTGCCGGAAGGCTTCATCATTCTGGAGCAGCTGCCCTTTCTCGTCAAACTGCAGCCAGTTTTTGATGGTATTCCCATCGAGTGTTACCGTTTCGTCTCCAAATGTATATGTGATATTTGCTTTTGTCAGGTTCTTATATGTATTTACCATATTCTGAAGTTCTGAACTTTCTTTCGTCACATCTGCTTTCTTATAAGCCTTTGGATCACTTTCCAGATTTACCTCTGCCGCATCGTTATCGATTGCCCTGCATATCATCTGATAAGCTTCTTTGGTATTTAATTCGTTGCCTTCCGTTTCTGGCACAATAGTGAATTCTGAGTTAACAAAACTTACATACGCATTTTCCGGTGCTATCTGATTCTCTTTTTTCGCACAATTTAATGAATTTACCTGTTCTTCCAGTTTCTCCCGGCTGAAAAAAGTCTCTTCTTGAACCATATAGTTTTTTATTTCAAAAAGACTGCCGATCCATTCCCATGATTTCTGAGTTTTCAGCAGCTGGAGAACCACACCGCTGGATACGTATTTATAATCAATGTCTTTTCCTGTAATGGCCTGCGGGTCCTGCATTCTTGCCCTTACCTGAATAGTATAGTTATCCTTTTTCCCAGCAATCTCCTGCTCAACCTCATATGCTGTCTTATTTGAACTGTCAATCCCATTGATGGTCGTCCCATAAAAGAAGTGATATGAGTAATAATAAGATATACCTGCATAAATACAACAGCCTATAACAAAAATCATCAATATAATCAATATTACAATTTTCTTAATTTTATTTTTCTTCTTTTCTG
>ERZ894186.550-NODE-550-length-15132-cov-9.476023_pt1 | contig 15132 bp, 13 predicted proteins | sample MGYA00380280_ERZ894186 | MGnify/ENA primary metagenome ERZ894186 (study PRJEB32331, sample SAMN06328449) | human gut metagenome | biome: human gut microbiome; feature: stool | host: Homo sapiens | collected 2013-02-13 ... | reverse complement strand
TAAAAATATCTTTTTCCATATAGGTATTATACCATACGCATCCATTTATGTAAACATTTGTTCTGATGTTTTACAAAAAAATTGGCGCGTCTAACTCATCACTGAAGTAACGAGAATGCGACGCGCGGTTAGTCAATTACGATTTCTTTCTTCTTTCAGCACCCCATGCTCCAGCACGTACTTCCTCTTCGCAAAGGATGCCGCATACGGATCATGTGTCACCAGAATAATTCCCATTCCATTTTCGTTCAGTCCGGTCAGAAGTTCCATCACATTTTTTGTATTCTCTTCGTCTAGATTTCCGGTCGGTTCGTCTGCGATCAGCAGCTTCGGATGATTGACAATAGCACGTGCAACCGCGGCTCTTTGCTGCTCTCCGCCGGAGACCTGTGATGGACGTTTTTTTGCAAGTTCTGCAAGATGAAACTCCTCCAGCACTTTCTGAGCCTGTGCGCGCCGCCGTTTTTTCTTTACGCCACTGTAGCCCATCGGCATCTCCACGTTTTCTTCTAATGTCCGCGCTTCATCCAGAAAGAAACTCTGAAATACGATTCCGATCTGCGTGCTGCGAAATGATGCCAGCTCTCGATCCGTCAGCTTTTTCAGTTCCAGCCCGTTTACTTTGCACGTTCCTTCTTCGATTTGCTCGATTCCGCACAGAATACTCATCAGCGTACTTTTTCCACAGCCGGAGGCTCCCATAATCACACAGAAATCCCCGGACTCCATCTCGAAATCCAGTCCCTTCAACACTTCTGTTCGAGCGTTTCCTTTTCCATAGCCTTTTTTTAATCCACGGACTTCCACTGCAAGGTTCGTTTTTTCTGAGCTGTCTGACAGCTTCTGAACTTCCAGTTCTTCCTTGTTTTCCGCCGCTCTTTTCATATTATCCCTCTGTCCTCTGATTTCTTCTTCCGATTTCCTGTTCCTATAAGTGCATTCATTGCCAGATGTTTTCCTGTTTCTCACTGTGTATCCCGCAAAAGCTGCAGTCCCGGCTTCACCGCAAACAATCTGCGCACCGCGATTCCGGTCAAGATCAGGCCAAGACAGCTGTAAACCACAAAAACCAGCACCGAGACAAGCACCGACGGAAATCGGTCAATTCCGGAAATATGCCCGGCCGCCGCCAGATAAATGCACTGCGCCGCCGCAAATGCAAGCAGCACCAGCAATTCTGATTCCAGAAGATTTTCCAGGCAAACGGTACGTTTCGAAGCGCCGACACAGAAATGAATCCCGATTCGTTTCTGCTCCAGCAATACCTTCGAGCCGATCAGCACGTAAAAATTGATTGCCGCAAACAGAAACAGCATCCCTGCCGGAACCAGCTTTTCGTAGCTGCGCTGTATCACCGACGAAAGATAAATCTGCTGGAAATCCTCTCCTGTCGCAAACTCCGTAAAGTCCAGTACCGTTCCAAGCTTGCTGCGAACTTTCGAAATCTTTGGCCGCTCGTTATAATAAAGCACCGCCTGATACTGCCGATTCTGATTTCCTGCCATCAGAGCAAACGTATCATATGGAAGATAAATCTCTCCATATGTCGAATAATCTACTACCCCGACTACATGGAACGTATGTCCATTGATCTTCAGCGTATCTCCCGTTTTGACTCCCTTCCGGTCCAGACTTCCGCCTGCTTTGATCACGCACGTATTCTTCCGTTCATAAATAGCCGAAATTTCTTTTCCCTCCACAGCGTTGCATCTGTGAAAATCCGTCAGGTCCTTCGTATTTCCCTGCACATTGCAGACGGAAGATCCTGCGTCCGTCTCGACAATCATATTCAGGAAGCTGCAAAACTCCAGTTCATCCGGCTCCAGGCTCATGTTATTGTGAAAGAGGCTGCGGATTGCTTCCTCATCCAGAACCGCCGCAGAACCTTCCGCCATATCCATGCCATCTCCCGCCATTTCCGCATCTTTTTCTTTCACAAAAAATTCTGCAATGTACTCCTGCTTCGCATCTGTCATATGACTGACCGCATACTGCCGCCACAGCGACCACGCCAGATTTCCGGCTGCAAGGGAAGCCAGAATGCTGATCAGACAGATGCCAAACAAAACTCCAGAAGTAAATTTATTGCGCCGCACATCCTTCCATGCATTTTTCAAAAGAAATCCCCGCATGTCACAACCTCATCCTTCCCGCGCCTGCATCAGATAGCTGTATTTCCGGTCATACAGAAAGCACAGCCCCATCAGCGCCAGGCTCATAGCAGCCGCCAGCCCTGCCAGAATTACAATCACAGCATAAAACCATTCGATCTCCATCAGATAGGAAAATACACCCTGACGGATCACTGCAAATCCAATAGCAAGCCCGATTCCTGTTCCGAAAAGCAGCACTGCGCCGATCTCCACCAGCTGCTCCGCGTAAATGCGCCGCTTCGTGCTCCCGCAGAAATAGCTCACTGCCGTATTTTTTCTGCGCCGGTACTGAAACAGCAGCAGCGTACCGATCATACCGGTAACTACCATCAGCATTGTGGCTGCACCGATCCAGATCCAGTAACCCGTCAGCCACTGCAGACTGGCATACTCTTTCTCAAACTGCAGATAAGAATTACTGATTCCGCATTCAATCTGGTACTGATTTACCTCTGTCAGATAAGCCGTGACATCATTTAAAAGATCGAAATCAGCCGCCTTTCCATTGACTCCGCCGGCAAGCAGCTGGGAATAAAAGCCTGGTTCCTCATTTTCATTCTGCGCCTCTATCTGTGCTGCATGAGAAAACGGAAAAATCACTGCCCAGCTCACCGGATACGTTCCCTCAGTCCAAACTTCCGCGATTTCCTGCACCTGATTTTTATTGATCTCTGAGACAGGCTTCACTTCAAAAGCCGGTTCGCCATTTACAAAAAGCTGATCATCCGCAATATACAGTTCCTCGATGATATAATGGCGCGTGGTTTCCCCTTCCTGGCCCGCCTGCACCAGCACCTCATACGCATCATCCCCGACAAAAACCGTATGCTCCCGGTCAATCTGCCCCGCAGTCTGCCCAAACACCTCTTCCACCAACGCATCGTCCATACAGTATTCGCGCACTGTCTCGATCCGCCCGCATTTTTCCAGGAATAAATCATTGACCGCCGTATTGGACAGCGCAAAACTCAGCTTTCCATCGTACCGCCGCTGCAGCTCCTCATACGTATCTGCGCCAACCGGAAACTTCGCAGACTGTACATTCATCGTCCCGGTAATCGCGATTTTTCGTCCCATATTCTGCTTTTCATATTCCCGTCGCTGCTTTTCCCCGGTGAACATCAGATTCAGGCTGATTGAGAGAACCAGGCTTCCGATTGCCATTTCCAGAAACAACAGCACGTACATTTTTCGGCCCGCACGCAGACGCCGCAGGACGTTTTCAAGAAAAAATTCCATATACTCACCCCTCCCTGACCTGAGCCAGATAGCTCTTTCCATGGTCATACCATGCGGCAAACAAAAATAAAACCATTCCGAGCAACGCCGCACCCGCCAGCAAAAACAGGCAGACACTGCTATCCCACCGAATTTCTACGATTGCCCGCAGCATTCCTGCCTTTATAACGAAAAATGCTGCGGCATTTCCGCCAAGCGTTCCGGTAATCAAAACGATGCTGATTTCACACAGTTCTTCAGCATAGAGACGCAGCTTCGTGCTCCCGCAGAAATAGCTGATTGCCGTACTTTTCCGTCTTCGGTACTGGAACAGAAAAAGAGTGCCAAGCAACCCCGTACCAACTAAGAGCCCGGTCAGACCGCCAATCATCAGCCAGTATGTCACCAGTATATTCAGCGTTTCATACTGTCTCGCCATCTCCAGATACCGGTCGGCCACTCGAAACGATATTCCATACTCATTCTTCTGAGTCAGATCCACCACGATCTCATTCAGCTGGCCATAATCCATTTCCTCTTTCTTCTTTCCCGCCTGTAACTGAGAGAAGTATGCATCCACTCTGCCCGCTTCAACTTCTTCTTGCATCTTTTCCGAATAAGAAAGCGGAAAAATCAGCGCATCGTCCAGATCATACGTCATCTCATTCCATACCGCCGGAATTTCCTGAGTTCCATTCTCATTTACTTCTGAAATCTTTTTTATCGGATAGACCGCCTTTCCGTCGATCCAGAGCATTCCGTTTTTAATAACCATTTCATCTGCAAAACCGCCCGATACTTCCACACTGTCTGGATCTTTCGCAATTCCCGAAAACGCATTCCATACATGTTCCCCGGCGAACACGGTATTGCCCCTCTTCGCATCCGTCTCTTCCTGCAAAAAGAGGTTATTGAAAAATGCATCATCCATGCAGTACAGTTCCATATCTAAAATATCTTTTTGATAAAAAACCGCTGTCAAAAACAGATTCGAAAAGGAAAGCTGCAGGTCTTCTCCGTATTTTGCTTTCAGCTCCTCATACAGTGAAACAGTAATTGGAACATTTCTGATTCCATTCACCATGCCGTCATAGCAAAAGGCCACCTTGTCTTCCGCGTGAAGCTTCTCATAAAGCGCAAGGTTCCGTCTGCTCGTCATCCGCAGATTCAGGCAAATCGACAAAATCATGCTACCAATCAGAAGCTCTAAGATAAGAAAGAGATACATTTTTCGGCCGGATTTTAAACGGATTCTTATGTTTTCCAGGAAAAAAGGCATTCGCATCACCTCTGTTTTTCACATTTACTTTTCACGTCTATAATAGTAAATTATATTATTTTCTCTGTCTGTTATCAAAAAATCCTTTTCATTTACCACTGCCATCCGCATTCCAAGTTTAATTGTATCAACCTGAAATAGTGCTCTGTTTTCTTCATCCTCTAAAGATATCTCTACACCAATTCCCTGAGATGCCGATAACAGGCATATTTTATTTCCATATTGCATGCCGGAAACAGGTGTAAGCTTATTCGGAAGCTGTTTCACCAGTATCGCATTACCATCTTTAATCTGATACAAATTATTGTAGCCTGATGCCATTTCTATCTGCTCACCATAACTGTGATATTCATAAGTATCAGCCGCATAAATTTTTCCATCATAATTCAGCAATGGACCCACAATCGTTTGTTTTGTCTTTTCTATTTTTTCCCCTGATACAATATAAATCTTATTTGCTTCCTCAATCATTGAATCCGTACTCAGATATAGCGTCCCATCTGTTCCAGCTACAATATCTGTATATCGACTGCCAGCCTGATAATCAGGCAAAAGATCCAATGCGATCTCTCTTTGATACTGAAATTGAGAATTAAAAAACTGAATTCTGCTGTTTCCTGAATCCAACACATAAATTTCATTCTGGTATGCGGCAATACCTCTAGGCTCAGAAAATTCTCCGTCACCATTTCCAAGTTTCCCAAACTTCCCCATATAATTCATATCCAAATCATATATGAGGATACAATGTTGCGCTTCGTCACAAATCAGAATCTGATCATTCCATACCAAAATCCCATCCGGTGCCTGTGCCTTTGACGCTTTCTGTGTATACTTTTCTATTTGATAGCTGTCCACCTGATCCTGTGGAATTAATTCAATTTCTTTTGTATATCCGTATTCTGTTTTTCCGTTCATTCTATTATTATTAAACATTATAACAGTATATGTAACAACCGTCAATATCACAACAAAACATATAAACGCTATCTTCTTTTTCATAATCATACTATGCCTCTTATAGAAAATCTTATCGGTTACTTAATTTCAAATCTTTTCATTTAACAGCACTTTCCATTAGACCAAAGCGTTCTATACTCATAGTACGAACTTCCACCATTCTTCCAGCAGGTTCTTCTCTGCGGTGTTTTGGTATGAACCTGATTGCTGGTATTATCATAGCAAATTGGCGTTCCGCAATAAGTTGTAGACTGGCCATAGTTTGCCCATGATCCACATCCAGCTGCCGCGCTACTGCTTAACGTGCTTGCTCCCAAAATCATCACTGCACTCATACAACACAATACAAATTTCTTCATGTTTCTTTTTCCACCTTTCCTTTATTCATTTTCTATAAGAGGATTTAACAGGCGCTTCTCCAGTTCGTTTATCGGAGTTTCACCTATTACATAGTATGATTCGTTGTCCAGTATCACAAAACTTGGATACCATTCTATTCCGTATATCAGCTTAAACAGCTGATCTTTATCTTTTATCTCATTTTTTACATCATCATATTTATAAATAATTTGTATCTGATATTTATCGATTATCGTCTTACTTTCCACTACAGGTGTCGCTGCCTCACAATCCGGACAGCCATCCATTGCAAAATAAACTAACAACGGCTTTTTCTGGCCTGCTCCATATTCTTTTTTCAAGTAATTATTGGCATTTTTAATCAGTTTCTCTCTGTCCACATAACCAAGGTCAATCAGTTTTTCAATACTCAAATTAATCTCTGTGCTGTTAAAAACTACAGTTCCATGCTTATCTGTTATATACACAGTTGGGGTTGCTGCTGCCAGTTTCTGCTCCGGGTTCATAACATAAGCTTTTTTCAAATCGATCCCGTTCTTTTTTAATAACGACTCTGATGTATCCTTCTCCCACAAAATACAAAAATTGATATTCTCATCCCCGAATATCTCATTTATTCTCGAAAAATTATCCAAATCTTCGATGCATGTCTTACAAGTGTTTGATAAGTAAAATATAACAGAAGGTTTTTCACCAACCCCAAAATTTTCTACCGTTTTCCCTTCATAGTCCAGTATTTTTACTTCCTCAAAATTATCCTGATATTCTATGCTGATGGTTTCCCTTACATTTTCCTTTTCAATTTTTTTCTCTCTTACCAGAAAGAACACACAAAAACACACGATTAAAATAACAACTGTTAAAACATAAATTTTGACTGACACAAATCGTTTCATTTTTCCCTCTCCTTTTTTGTACTACACTATTTAGTACTTGCATTTCTACATATATCATATCATCTTTCTTTTTTCAACTTTTTTTCGACACGATTTATATACAAAAAACGCCATGCATTTTTGTGCTTTTTTTCTATTGCATCTTTTCCTGTTTTCGATTATATTAAATATAATTATGTACTATAGTGTGTAAGACATTCTGGAGGGGAGATTATGGAACTCTCACAAACCGAACTTTTCATCCTTGAATTTCTCTGGGCGCAGGATGAGCCACAGGGGTTTTCCTCTATTCTTCAGTACTACAATGAAAAAACGAAGAAAGACTGGAAAAAGCAGACAATGAGCACGTACTTGACTCGGCTGCAAAAAGCCGGATTTCTGAAAACAGATCACTCAGATACAAGAAAACGCTACTATCCAGCTATTTCCAGAGAAGAATATTACCAGGATTGTGCCTCCTGTGTTATAGACGAAACCTTCCAAGGTTCACTCAGTTTATTTGTTTCTGCCTTTACCGGCAGAAATCGGATTTCAGAGGAAGAAAAGGAACAGCTTTTAGAATATTTGAAGAGGTTATAGACATGATATTTTTTCTTATGACGATTGCAGGCTCCATTCCGGTTCTTGCCTGCCTTATTTTGTTATGCTTTAAACGGGATTCTTTTTCTGTTCGCTTCGAACTGCTTCTCCTGAAAATGGGACTGTTTTTCTTTCTCGTTCCAATACAGAAGCTCTGGCTGTCTGTACCTGAACCTTTTTATAATTTTGTAAATAGCCTTTTTTCCATTGACCGCTCCAAAACTGGATTTCAGCTTACCTATCATCATATTCAGCTTCCTCTTCCAAACGGCTACTGGATCTGGATTCCAAAATGGTTTGCCGTATCTTTCGTTGTATGGAGTATTCTTTTCTTTTTCTTTCTTTGCTTTCAAATATATCATTATAAAAAATCAACCGCACAGCTCCTGATGCACTCCCATCCTACTTCCGATTCATCCAAAGCTCGCATTCGGGTTCGCAACAGCCGCTATATAGATACACCCTATACTTTTGGATTTTTCCGTCCCTGTATTATTTTACCTGATAACATCGCAGATGCTACCGAGCGCAAGCTAATTGAACAGCATGAGCAATTTCATATTCGACATCTGGATTCATTTATCAAGCTCTTTTGTCTTATTTCTGTGTGTCTGCACTTTTACAATCCCTTTTCTTATTTACTTTTGTATCTTTATAATAAATTATGTGAATTGCGTTGTGATGAACTCGTCATACGAAATTTGCCAAAAGAAGCCAAAAGAAAATACGGAGAACTATTGCTCGCATTCTCTGTACAATCACCAAAACAATCTATTATATGGAGCAATCAGTTTTCCAACCATGATTTCACATTAAAATGGAGGTTAAAAAACATTATGGAAAAGAAATCTGTTACTGTACTGCAAAAATTCAGTACTTGCGTATTATTTTGCGTTTTGCTGCTTTCATCTGCTGCAACGGCCGTTGCGTACAATCCTTTTTCAATACATCCAGAAAAAGAAACCATCACCGATGGGAATACATATGAAATTCATTTTGATGAATATGTAGACCCCTCCTTTAATTTTAATTTTTCCGTATGTGACAACATTTTTATTACCAATGATGGTTCTGTTTTATTTTTTAACAATATTTCCGAAGGTAATAATAATCTTTCTAAAACCATATGTGCTCATATTTATAAAACTGGCACTGCTTTAAAACACACAAAGCTTTCCAATAACAAATGCCTTGTCACAATGTACAATATAACAGCCTGCACTAAATGTAACCATATTAAAAGTCAAACAAAAATCCGCGAAATATCCTATTCGCCTTGTCCTCATTGATTTTCAAGATCATTCAACTTTTTAATCAAAGCGGATATTCGCAATTCGCTTCGCTACTTACTCATAGCTAAACAGATTCCCACCCACTGCTTATTGCTTCTCTCAATTGAAACAGAGACCTTGCTTGACTCGGTTAAATTTAAAAAATGTCTGCATTTGATTATCCCTACGATTCTCAAATACAGACATTTTTTATACATAGAAACTATTTGTTTCTAATCATAAACCCTTTTCTCCAGAAATGCCCTCCGGTACTCCTCCAGCGTATCGTAAATCACTCCGTCGATCTCATCCTCGCCGCTTCGAAAAGCATCATACGCCTCCTGGTACACGTGCTCCTGCATGATCCGGTAGCGGAAAATCGGGGCGGATTTGTGTTCATATTCTTCAAGATTAAGGCCGGCAGCCGCGAAAGACTCCTCCAGCGCATCGTATCCATCTGCCGTCTTCAGTGCCAAAAGATATTCTTCTATCGCGTTTTCCACTTCTTCATCCGTACAGGTATACTTCTTTGACGCATAAGCATACAGCTTTTCTCCATTCTCTATATCCTGCCTCACGGAAGCTTCGGCTTCTTCTTTTGACTGGCCGTATGCTATTCTCTTTTCCGGCTCGGTCGCCAGGTACCAGTCTTTTCCATGCTCGGAATATTTTGCCTCCAGATAGGCATCCGGCAGCTGCATGGAATCTGAAATTTCCACCTGAAATCCGGACTTTTCTCCACCATCAGAAAATGAAACATAGTCCGTGCAGAACTTTGCATTCGGATAGATCGTTCCATCTGCGGTCTTCATATACCACGCTTCATTTGCGCGGTAAAATGTATAAAGCTCACGGTCTCCATTTTCATAGCGAATGCAGATGCTGAAGGTCGGCTGTGTCTCTTCCTGCGCGGGTGCATCCTCCGCTGCTCCTGCCTCAATCAAGGCTGCGATCTGGCTTTGAAGCTCGTTTGCACGATCCTTTCCAAAAGCAGATACATCCGTTTTGATTGCTCCAAGCCAGATAGTCTGAATTACAGCTGCGCTCTTAGCTGTTTTCATTTCCGCATCAGCTGCAGGCAATTCTGTCTCCGCTGCTTCTGCTGACGCCATTTCTGTTTCCGCCGTTGCTTCGTCTGTTTCCGTCTGCGTGCTTTCTGCCATGGCTCCAGTCTGTGAACCGGTAATTCCAATCGTCCCCGCAGTGATACAAAATGCAATCAAAATGGCTGTTCTTTTTTTCATTGCAACCCCTCCTCAGAAAACATATCGAAGTGGATATTCGCAATCCACCAGCTTCTGCCCCATTTGTATCACATTTATCTTTCTCATACAACTTCTTATTTTTTCCTTAACATGCACCTTTTCTTAAAGAATGAAATCCCGTAGCAGAAAATTTCATCATAATCGTCTTCAAACTCTTTGGCATACATTCGATCATCGATCTGCTGTAGTGCCAGATCGCATTCTGTGGCAAGTCCATCGAGCGTTTTCGCATACTTTGCTTCGAATATGGCAACACGTGCGCCAATCTCATCATACACTACAACATCGCTTCGTCCTTCACCGTGCTCCCGGTTGGACTCAACCGTATACCCGGCGCCAGCAAAAATTCCAGCAAAAAATGCATGATAAAAATCTTCTTTATAGTCGTGATAGCTGATGGTCTTTCGGAGAAGCTTGTTCATCTCCTGCATGATTCCCTCACTGTTTCCCGCCCACACTGCATCAAACAGTGCTTTTCGATTCCATTCCTTTGCCTGATCTGAAAACCATTTGGCCACCGTGGTCTCAAATATTTCCCGGATTTCCGCATTTGGGATTACCAGTGCAGTGGTTCCCACCGGCAAAGTCTCTGTCTGTTCTGAATCACGGACGCGCGTTAAATAACCGGTCAGATAAAGAATGCTCCACAGATTTTCTTCTGAAGAATGCAAGTAATCATATGTCAAATTTTCATCGATATGCTGCATAATGCAGCCACCTGCCAGCAGCGTTTCCAGTTTTTTCGTGATATTACTTCCCGCATAATCGATAAAAGAACGGATGATTGCATTGTCGCTGGTATTCTTCCAGTAACTTGCCGGTTTTGCATTCGGATTGCGCTGCAGCTCCAGGACATAGTTCATGACATCCCATGGGCAGTAAACATCAAAATCTCCAAAATGATATCCATCATACCAGTTTTTCATATCATCCGCGTGATCCTGCGCATCAGCATCTTTCAGAATCTGATCCACCTCGCCCTGTACGAAACCGAAATATTCATTCAGGCGCGAGTCGGTGATGGTATCCGAGACAAAGTTGTTCGCCCCTGTAAAGATGCTTTCCTTTGCAATCTTCAGACAGCCTGTGATCACCGCAAGCCGAAGCGCCGGATTATCCTTGAGTGCCTGCATCAGGCCGTTCATAATCTCCAGCATCTCCTGATAGTATCCGTTGCTGTTCGCCTTCGCGACCGGAACATCATATTCATCGATCAGAAGAATCACTGGCTTCCCATAGTGAGCCTGCATCATTCCTGTGAGCAAAAGCAGGCTTCCTTTTATCTCTTTTTCAGAGGCCTCTCCTCCGACAATCCGCTCAAATATCTTCTTATCAAACGAGTTGACATGCTCACTTTCCAGAAGATACAGATGCTTTTTATACAGATCTGAGATCACTAACGTAAACATATCATATGCGCTTGAAAAACTCAGCCCGTCCACCTGACGAAAGGAAACAAACGCGGTCGGCCACTGGTTCATCCACTGGCTGCACAGTTCCGTGTATTCTGAAATCTCAAGCCCGTCAAAAAGCTTTCTGCTGTCTTTTCGAATATCAAAAAAGCTTTCCAGTATACTCATACCAAGCGTTTTTCCGAAGCGTCTCGGCCTGGTAATCAGTATTACTTTCGTGGCGGCCGTCTGCAAAAGAGCAGAAATCAGGCCGGATTTATCAACGTAGTAATATCCGTTCTGCCGGATTTCCGCAAAATCAGAAACGCCAACCGGAATATTCATCGCTTTCATTTTCGGACTCCTTTCATCCTTCTTTCGCCATATAATACGTATTTTTTGCTCTTCCGTTCTTTTTCAGTAAATTTTCTCCCAACATGCCTCGTATAATCCGCGCGGCAGTCGATGCACTGACTCCAAGCAGACTTACCACCTCATTTTTTGTGATTTTCTTATGCCTCTGTGTATATTCTAAAATACTTTTTTCTTCTTCTCTTAACGCTTTAGAGCCTCTGTTATCTGATATTGCCTCTGGCTCATTAAGCAAAGTCACCTCTGCTGTCTCACGTATTGCATTTACATTTGGCAGTATAATTTTAAACGTATTTTTTGTCGTTTCAATCCTTGGTTTTACCGTCTGTCTTTCATACGCCTGCATAATTTTGCTGATTCCGGTACCATACGCTTCAATTAATTTTAAACGGTAAAACACGTTTGCAAGCTCCTGATTTCTGCATACGGAAATTCCAGCCATAACATCTTCCAGCTCAATTCCAGGCATTAATCCACCTATCGATACAAACTCGATCCGGTCTTCATACATACTGATTAATGCACTGGCACTAAAAGAATAATCACGATGTACCAGCAAATTCAGCAGCGCTTCTCTTACTGCAATTTCCGGATAATCTCTCTCATCAATTCTTAGCAGCTTTTCTATCGTTGCATGGGTCTGATTCCGAAAATCAATGAACTCATAAACCTCATTCATCTGCTGCAGCAATGAGCCGGAAAATTCCCGCCGGTCCTTAAAGATCACCTGATCCGTTCCCTGAAAAACAGCCACTTTAATCGTATGAATGCACTGATCCGACAGAAGCAGGCCGAGATTGCTGTAAAGACCATCCTGATCGATCATTTTTAAAGTGCGCATCTGCAAAGCACCAAACTTAACACTCCGAAGTGTGAATTCCTTTTTGCAGGCTTCAAATGAAAGCTCCTGATTCAGGCTGCGCATTGCTTCAAAGCGGTCTCCGTCTGTCTCCTTTATCATACGGCGGATCGCTGCATCTGTAGCAGGAACTGCCGAATATCCCTGCCTTACATATACGCCCTCCGGACGCATTCCTTTTTTTGCAATATAATAAGGACGATCTGTTCCTCGCTGAATTTCCACCTCTACGATCTTTTTCCCATCCTTTTCTATGGTTTCATAATGCAGAAACATCGTAATATCCGGCTTAATTGCATCTCTGACCATATTACTGATCTGAAGTGCAGTACCATCTGGATCTTCAAGCCCCACCACAGCGCCATCATCCCGAACTCCAATATATAACTTACCACCCTCACAATTTGCAAAAGCAACAATTTCCTTTTTGATATCGTCGACTACCATTTCTTTCAATTCTATCGTCTCACTCTCATGCAAAAGCATATGGGCACCTCCTGGCTCGATAAGATATCTTTATTATACTTAATCGTGTCAATCGTGTCAATCGTGTCATTTTAACCGATTCAAACAAGCAGCGAAGCGAATTGCGAATATCCACTTTGACCAAAGCATGCATTCGCAGCGCGACTTATGCTCTGCGTTCAAAATTTCTCTTTTGCAAAAAAAGATGCTGCCTCACAAATTCAGCCACTCCCGCAGCTCCTCTGTGAATACAGCATCTCTTATGATTACTATTTTAACTTATTACTATTTTAATCAGTCCGCAAAGCAGCTTGCGAATGTCCGCTTCGCCCCTGTCCCGCCTTTTTACAGATGGGTCAGCACGAAAATATCATAGATTGCTTTCACCGCATTCTCGAAATCCTCATTGCGTACACCGATGATGATGTTGAGTTCACTGGAACCCTGATCGATCATCTTGACGTTGATATGGGCATGGGAAAGAGCCGCGAAAATACGGGCTGCAGTGCCCCTCTGAGCACGCATGCCGCGTCCTACGACTGCGATCAGTGCCAGATCAGACTCCAGATCAATGGAGTCCGGATGTGCCATCTTATGGATCGCTGCCAGTACACGCTGCTCTTTTTCCATGAATTCTGACTGGTGTACAAATACGGTCATTGTATCGATACCGGATGGTACGTGTTCAAAAGAAATCTCATTTTCTTCAAATGCCTGCAGCACCTTTCTGCCGAAACCGATCTCGGAGTTCATCATATCTTTTTCAATATTAATCGATGCAAAGCCTTTCTTGCCTGCAATACCGGTAATTGTATATTTCGGTTTCTTGCATGTGCTCTCTACGATGAAAGTACCTTTATCTTCCGGTTTATTTGTATTCTTGATGTTGATCGGGATTCCCTCTTTACGAACAGGGAAGATCGCATCTTCATGAAGAACAGTTGCACCCATGTAAGAAAGCTCACGAAGTTCTCTGTATGTGATCGTCTCGATCACAGCCGGATTCTCTACGATTCTCGGATCTGTTACAAGGAAACCGGAAACGTCTGTCCAGTTCTCATAGAGATCTGCTTTGATTGCTTTTGCAACAAGAGAACCTGTTACATCAGAACCACCTCTGGAGAATGTCTTAACGGTTCCGTCTTCATATGCACCGTAGAATCCCGGGATTACGGCACGTTCACATTTGGCAAGTCTCTTGGAAAGAAGCTTGTCTGTTTTGTCTGCATCAAAGTTTCCGTTCTTATCGAAACGGATCACGGTTGCTGCGTCTACAAATTCATAGCCAAGGTAAGCTGCCATTACTTTACCATTGAGGAACTCGCCTCTGGATGCAGCATAGTCAGAACCTGCCTGCGCTTTGAAATCTTTTTCAATCTGTGCAAATTCTTCCTCTAAAGAAAGGTCCAGTTTCAGACCACGGATGATCTCGTAGTATCTCTCTTTGATCTCCTGTAAAACAGATCCGAAATCTTCGCCCTGTACTGCGATGTTATAGCATTTATAAAGTAAATCGGTAACTTTGGTATCTCCGTCAAATCTCTTTCCGGGAGCGGACGGAACCACATAACGTCTGCTCTCATCACTTCTGATGATCTCCCCTACTTTCTGAAACTGTTCTGCATTTGCCAGAGAACTTCCTCCGAATTTTACAATTTTCTTCATCTTTCCTGCTCCTCATATGTTACTTAGTATTTCCAGATAACGCTTATTCTTGCCTTGTTGTTCCTGATCAGTCTCCTGCCTCACTATCATTATTTATTTCGGTCCGGTTCCTGTCTGAGAACTGTTATTGTTACTGTTCACAAAGTAAACAGCAACCTGTTAGTCTTTTTCACTCTACTAGCATAAAGTCTGTTTAATATTTTATTGAATAAAACGGAATTTTGCAAGCTTTTCTTACAGAAATATCTGAAAATAGTTATTTTTCACAATCTGCGGCAGATTCTTGCTGTTTTTTTACAAAATCTGTTACATCATGAACCCGCAGAGTATCCCCGTTTACGCGGAAATGGATGTCCTTGTCCCCAAAGGGCATTCCATAGGAGCGTTCCGGATCATTCT
>ERZ894186.547-NODE-547-length-15199-cov-10.647451_pt1 | contig 15199 bp, 9 predicted proteins | sample MGYA00380280_ERZ894186 | MGnify/ENA primary metagenome ERZ894186 (study PRJEB32331, sample SAMN06328449) | human gut metagenome | biome: human gut microbiome; feature: stool | host: Homo sapiens | collected 2013-02-13 ... | reverse complement strand
GGCAAGGGATTCTTTCCCCATATTTGAGGTTACCTGTACCTGTTTTTTTGCATATTTCAATTTCAATTCATAGGGGCTGCCGCATTCTATGATGTGCCCCTTGTTGAGCAGAGCAATGCGGTCGCACATTTCGTCGGCTTCTTCCATGTTATGCGTAGTCAGAAATACAGTGGTTCCGTTTTCTTTCATCTGTTCTGCGCGTCGCAGCTACTATCTTATACCTCTCTGAAGTCTCCGTCAACTACATCGTCTTCCGGTGCTGCCTGCTGCTGCGCCTGACCCATATCAGGTCCTGCCTGTGCACCTGCTGCACCCTGAGCACCTGCTGCCTGCTGTGCCTGCTCATACATCTTCGTGAAAAGTGCCTGAGCGGATGTCTGCAGTTTTTCTTTCTTTGCATTGATCTCAGATACCTGATCTGCTGTAAGTTCCTGATCCTTTGTGCTTTCCAGATAAGACTTCAGATCTGCAAGATCTGCTTCCACCGGTGATTTCTCACTGTCGGAAAGCTTATCGCCTACTTCATTTAATGCCTTTTCTGTCTGGAATACGAAGGAATCGGCTTCGTTTCTTGCATCGATGGCTTCCTTACGAGCCTTATCCTGTGCTTCATATTCAGCAGCTTCTTTGACTGCCTTATCGATCTCATCATCAGACATGTTAGAGCCTGCTGTGATCGTAATATGCTGTTCCTTACCTGTACCAAGATCCTTAGCGGATACGTTTACAATACCGTTGGCATCAATATCGAATGTAACCTCGATCTGCGGAACACCACGACGTGCTGGCGGGATTCCATCCAGACGGAACTGTCCAAGGGACTTGTTGTCTTTCGCGAACTGACGCTCACCCTGTAATACATTGATATCTACAGCGGTCTGATTATCAGCTGCTGTGGAGAAAATCTGGCTCTTCTTGGTCGGAATAGTTGTATTTCTCTCGATCAGACGTGTTGCAATACCACCCATTGTCTCGATGGACAGGGAAAGTGGAGTAACATCAAGAAGAAGGATGTCACCTGCACCAGCCTCACCGGAAAGCTTACCACCCTGGATAGAAGCACCAAGTGCAACACACTCATCCGGGTTCAGGGCCTTGCTTGGCTCTTTGCCAGTTAACTGTCTTACTTTATCCTGTACAGCCGGGATACGTGTAGATCCACCAACCAGAAGCACCTGTCCAAGATCAGAAGCAGTAAGACCTGCATCAGAAAGTGCACGGCGAACCGGCTCTGCTGTTTTCTCAACAAGATCGTGTGTAAGTTCGTCAAATTTAGCTCTTGTAAGGTTCATATCAAAATGCTTCGGTCCTTCAGCTGTTGCTGTGATGAATGGCAGGTTGATATTGGTTGTTGTTGCGGAAGAAAGCTCTTTCTTAGCTTTCTCAGCAGCTTCTTTCAGTCTCTGAAGAGCCATCTTATCGTTGCTTAAGTCAACGCCCTCTGTTCTCTTGAACTCAGAAAGCATATAGTCTGTAATTCTCTGGTCAAAGTCATCACCACCAAGACGGTTGTTACCAGCTGTTGCCAGAACTTCGATAACGCCATCACCAATCTCAATAATGGAAACATCAAATGTACCACCACCAAGGTCATAAACCATGATCTTCTGCTCTTTCTCATTGTCAAGACCATATGCAAGAGCTGCTGCTGTAGGCTCGTTGATGATACGTTTTACATCGAGACCTGCAATCTTACCAGCATCCTTGGTTGCCTGACGCTGAGCATCATTGAAATATGCCGGAACAGTGATAACTGCTTCTGTAACAGACTCTCCAAGGTATCCTTCAGCGTCTTTTTTCAGTTTCTGAAGAATCATAGCGGAAATTTCCTGTGGGGAATATTTCTTGTCGTCGATTGTTACACGGTAGTCAGTACCCATCTCTCTTTTAATGGAAGAGATTGTTCTCTCTGCGTTTGTTACTGCCTGACGTTTTGCAGGTTCACCTACAAGACGTTCTCCTGTTTTTGTGAAAGCGACAACAGATGGTGTTGTTCTTGCGCCTTCTGTATTTGCGATAACTGTTGGCTGTCCACCTTCCATTACGGCTACACAGCTGTTTGTTGTACCTAAGTCAATACCAATAATCTTTCCCATGATTTTTTCCTCCTGTTTTAGTCTGTATCTGTTAAAATAAAGTTTGTTGTCAGTTAGTTCGCAACCTTTACCATACTGTGGCGTACTACGAAATCCTTGTAGGTGTAGCCCTTCTGGAATTCTTCCACCACGATGTTCTCTCCAACCTCTTCATCTTCCACATGCATCACTGCATTATGGAAATCCGGGTTGAATTCCTTTCCCACTGCTTCGATCGGCTTCACACCAAGCTCATCCAGTGTTGTGGTAAGCTGCTTGTAGATCATTTTCATTCCATCTGCAAAAGCATCACCTTCCTGTGCCTGTGCAAGACCTCTTTCGAAGTTATCCACAACCGGCAGGATCTTTTCAACGATCTCTTTTGCTCCGATGATGTACATACTGGATTTTTCTTTTTCCGTTCTTTTACGGAAATTATCAAATTCAGCCATGGTACGCTTCAGGCGATCGGTAAGTTCCTCCACCTTCTGCTCAGATTTATCTTTTTTCTTCTTTCCGAAGAAGGAAGTTTTTGATTTTTCTTCTTTTTTATCCTCTGAGGCAGCTTCTTCGCCTGGAGTATTGTTTTCTTCCTCCGGCAGATCTTCTCCCTCCGGTGTCAGGTTTTCTTCTTCCTGATCTCCGTCAGTTACGGGGATTTCCTTCTCCGCTTCCTGCTCTTCGGATGTTTTCTTTGTTTCCTCCGACACTTTTTTTCTACCGCCTTTCTAAGTTTTCTTCTTTTTCAAAACGTCATCCAGATGATTCTTAAGTTCCTTCAGACTGTCCACTACATTCTCATAATCCATTCGTTTGGGACCGATGATCCCGATGGTTCCGTACATTCCGTCTCCCAGTTCATATCTGGCAGTTACAATGCTGCAGTCCTTCATGGTCTGGATTGGCATCTCATCACCGATGTAAACCTGGATTCCTGTATTCTCTCCATCTGACATCTGTTCTTTTACAAGATCGGCAAGTTCATGCTTCTCCTCAAATGCGGAGATCAGCTCCGTTGCCTTCTCTTTATCGGCAAGCTCCGGATACTTGAAGATGTTAGTTGCACCTGAAGTATAGATCTCCATATCTTCCTCTTCCACATGAATGGTGGCTGCCACTGCATCCAGAACCGTTGCCACCACACCGCTGTGGCTGCCTGCCTGTTCCTTCAGTCTGGCGATCATCCCAAGATTGATATCCTGGATCGGGATCCCATTGAGATTGGTGTTAAGAAGAAGATTCAGTTTCAGGATCGTCTGGTCGTCCATTTCCTCATCCAGATTGATGATCTGGTTCCGGACTGTGTTGTTGTCACTGACAACCACTGCCACAAGCTGAAGCTCGCTCATCCTCGACAGCTGGATGAACTTGACCTTGTTGCCGCTGTACTGCGGAACGGAAACCATGGTAGCATAGTTGGTATTGGAAGCAAGAACCTTCGCAACCTTCTTAAGCACCTTATCCATCTTATCTGTCTTCTCAATGATCAGATCTCGCAGCTCTGCAACCTCTGCTTCCTTCTCCTTCATCAGCTCATTGACGTAAAGTCTGTAGCCTTTATCTGAAGGAATCCTTCCTGCTGAGGTATGAGGCTGGATGATATAGCCCATATCTGTCAGGTCTGACATTTCATTTCGGATCGTTGCGGAACTTACATTGAGATCCGCATACTTGGAAATGGTCCTGGAACCAACCGGTTCTCCGGTCTCCATATAGGTCTTGATGATTGCTTTTAAGATTTTTTGCTTGCGCTCATTCAACACCTCTTCCATGAAGCCATCTCCTTTCCTTTTTATTCTTCCTGACGGATGTTGATTCTTTTTTTATATCTGTTAGCACTCATTTTAGTGGAGTGCTAACATCTACAGTCTTTAAGATATCACCATGTAAAATATTTGTCAATATGTTTTGAAAAAAAGTTCTTATTTTTTCAAAACAAAAAAAGCATCAGTACGATGCTTTTTTGTAATACTGGTCTATGCAGTTCTGTGCCCCGGCAAAAAATTCCGCTTCTGTTTTCTGTCCCAGCATATATTTCTGAAATTCCGTTCCCATGGACGAAACGGCTTCTATGGAATCGGCACACAGTGGTCTTGCTTTCAGCTTATAATCTTTCAGATATTGCCGGATCATTTCAATGCCATCCAGATCAAAATTCTTATCCTCGATCACATCCAGTCTTGCCGGACACATTTTTGTCAGCTGTCCGTAATTTTTACTGGCCTCATATCCGGACACATACTGAAGGAACTTCAGAGCTGCTTCTTTATGATCAGAATTTTTATTCAGTACATACTGCCAGGTTGCGATATTGGTCACCTTCTCGTCAAATTCCGGAAATGGTGCCATATGGATCTTATCTTTTCCATACACGCCTGCATTCTGAAAAGTACTCAACACACCGGTATACATAAACATACATCCATACTGGCCGTTTATAAATTTTTCATTCAGCTGGTCATGCTGGTCGATCAGATTCTCCTCTGATATCATCCCTGTATCCAGCATTCGCTTCATATATTCTGCCGCTTCTCTTGTTTTCGGATCCGTCCAGTCTGTATAATCTCCTCCGAAAAAATCGACATACTCGCTGATACTATTATATATGTAAGAAATCTCCCATGCATCCCCATATGCATATTTTCCCGTATTCTGAAGCTTTTTCTGAAGGATCTCAAGATCACTGAGACAGGAGAGTCTGTCCAGACCAGCCTGATCCAGCAATTCCTGGTTCACCCAGAATGCCATGATATCCATCCTGAACGGTACCGAAAAAATATGTCCGTCTGACATGCATATTTCTTTCAGGTATTCCTGCGGAAAATTCGCCGCTGTCTCCTCTGTCATAACCGTATCTTCCAACGGAAGAAGAAATCCCTTATGTTTAAATTCGGATATCATCTCATCATTTACTGTGATCAGATCAACAGAATCATCTCCTGATGTCAGAAGAGTTGCTATTTTGGCCTGGCGGTTGTCCGCATTGGCCGGACATTTTTCAATATGGATCTTTATTCCAAGATCCTTTTCCGCCTGGCTGATAAAAGAATCAAAGCCTTCTGCGCCTGCATCCACATGAAGGATCGTCAGTTCCTGTCTGTTCTCCGGCACAATATCAGATGCAGCCTCCTTCTTCTGGACTCCACATCCTGTCACTGCCAGAGCCAGGGCAAATACCCCGCAAAATACCTGTTTTTTCAATCTCTACCACCCTTTTTATCTGGGCCATCTATCCTCTTTTGACATCAACGGCTGGAACGGTGCATGAGGAAGTGTCTGATACCAGTACGCTACACTTGCCACATCATCCTGTCGTTCAAACAGGCCACGGTATCCGACGCCTATCTGCTGAATCGTAACGCGAAGATCCTCTTCAAAGCAGATTGGATCCTGTAAATGCCATCTGTAAAAGCCTCTCATTGGCGGGCAGTCATCATTATGATAAAAATTGTGGATCAGTTCGTCATGAGCAGAATAATACGGATATCCCAGATATGGTGTGTTATAATTCTGTTCCACGGTTTTTCCATCCACCTGTTTGGCAAAGCTCCAGGAACCTCCAAAGTAATCTTCCGTTCCTGTTCCGCAGATGGTCGGATACTCCTCATCTCCGTCAATATAAAACTTCATTTCTCCCTCGCCCCACCAGTAACGTTCCAGTGTGGTAAGTGCCATGTAGGTTCCTATATAATGGCCTTTTCCTTTTACTCCATCCAAAATTGTATAATCTTTTGTTTTTTCTGTCAACCGTTCCCGTCTCCACTGCGCATGGAAATAAGCAATATCGTCCGGAAGCTCATCATAGAGACAGTAATCTACCTGATAAAAGAAAGCCGGGATTTTATTTGCATGCTGGTTTTCCAGTGTGATCTTTGCTTTCTTCTTAAACGGCATCGGGAAATAGCAGTTAAAGCCCCTGTTTGGAACAACAGCCACCGGAACAGAATTTACAAAACATTCTCTTCCGAATCCGCAGCAGAAGAAATCACCCAGAGGACTTTCCACGGAAGGAGTTTCCTCGTCATCCCAGTACATACGGATCACAAGATCTCTCAGTACAAAGCAATCTGCCTCTGTAGTCTTGTTATCAACGGTGATCCAGATATGATTGATCTGTCCCGGTCCTTCCATTTCTGCCAGAGTTACCACAGTTCCCGGCTCAATATCCCTGAGACACGGGCTTCCTTTTCTGGACGGTCCCAGATGACTTGCAGCCATACCGCCTCTACCTTTTTCTCCATGAGGATTTTCCGCGTTGATCGCACGGCTTTTTCCATGCTTTGCAAGTGCGATTCCTCCCAGTCCGCCTGTAAATGCCTGATACATATCTGTTTTCTCCTCTCTTTTGGAAATTAAAAATATTTACGCTTTTACTCCACCTGCCATGATACCATCCATGATCTGTTTCTCAAAAACAGCTACAAAGATAATGATCGGAAGAAGGATGATCCATCCCATGGCACTGACCAGATCCCACGGAACTCCATACATGTTGTCACGTAACGGAAGCTGTACGATGGAAACAGAAAGTACCTGAATACCATTTGAATAAAACAGCGGTGTGAAAAAGTTATTCAGACAGGTAATAAAGTTGATGATACAAACCGTAGCGATCGCCGGCTTCATCAGCGGCAGAACGATCGTGAACAGTCTCTGTGAAAAAGATGCGCCGTCAATAGCAGCTGCCTCCTCCAGTGAGATCGGGATCTCACCGACAAAGTTTCTGAGGATCAGAACCGTAAACGGTATAACGGTACTGATATAAAGAAGGATAAGTCCCGGATATGTATCATACAGCTTTACCTTCTGCATAAACTCATACAGCGGGCGGGCTGTAACAACCTCAGGGATCAGCATGGTAGCCAGCACAAATGCAAATGCAACAGAAACTCCCTTTGAGGTAAATCTTGAGAATCCATAGGCAGCCATTGCACACAGCACGGTACTGATCACAAGTGTAAGGCCTACGATCAGAACTGTATTTCCGATCTTTGAAAGCAGTCCTACATTCTGTATCAGAAATTTATAGCTTTCCAGTGTGGGATGATCCGGAAGATAATCGATCGGTGTTTTAAACAATTCTCCTGACGGTGTGATCGAAGAAATAAAGATCCAGTAAACCGGGAACAGGATCAGAAAAGCCACGACTGCAAACAGAACCCATCTTCCAACGGCTACCACTCCATGATAAACATTATATTTTCCTGTATTCTTCACGATAATTCCCCCTAACTGTCAAACTTATTCATAACACGTATATTCAACCAGCTGAAGATCGCCATTACAACAAACAGCAGCATAGCCAGCGCCGAAGCATATCCTACGTTTAGATTTGTAAATGCTTCTGTTGTGATTCTGTATGCGATCAGCGCAGTATCCTCTCCAGGGCCTCCAGATGTCATGGAATAAACCAGATCGAAGGTTGTCAGTCTCCAGAGTGTGAACGGAATACATAAAGTCAGGACATTTTTTGCGATCAGCGGAAGTGTGATCCGGAAAAAGCTCTGGATCCCGTTTGCACCGTCTACCTTTGCTGCCTCATAGATATCGCCGGAAATAAACTGAAGTCCGGAAAGTACAAGAATTGCAAAGAACGGAAGATCCTTCCACAGGTCCATTGCAATTACCGCTGCTCTTGCAGTACCTGTATTGATCAGCCAGCTGTTCTGGTATCCCGGTACAAACCAGCGGATAAAATCATTGATCAGACCATAATCATTGTTAAATGCCCATTTTGCAGCCATACCGGCTACTACTGCTGGCATAGCCCATGGGATCAGCACAATAGTCCTCAGAAAACGGCGGCCTTTGAATTTCATATTCAGGATCAGTGCCAGGATAACTCCGAGGATCACATGCAGGATCATGGAAACAACCACAAATATTGCCGTAAAGCTGATCGATGTGAGCACTTTAGGATCAGAAAATACCTTCAGGTAATTCTTGAAGCCTATAAATTCATTGATACCTGCAAGGATACTGATATTAAAGAAGCTGTTTTTCACAGTCATCAGAATGGGATATACTGTTGTAAAGCCTCGAATCAGTACAACTGGCAGGATCAAAAGCCACGGTATCCACTTCATAGTTTTTTTACTTATTGTCATGGAACTTTCCTCCCTGTTCATCAAGCAATGTAAAACAGACTTTTACCTCTGCTTTACATTGCTGTTTTTTTATATCTTTTACTTATACATATCTACCACATCCTGAGCCTTCTTGCAGAACTCATCAACTGTAATCTCGTCTTTCATACAGGACTGGAAGATTGTTCCCATATCGCTGATAAATTCCATTGTCTGTGCCACCATCGGACGTCCCTGTACATTGCATTCATTTGCATATCTGCTGTACATTTCTTTTGCCGGGTCAGAATCCGGAACTACCTTCTCTGCAACATCCTTTCTTGCAGGATATCTGTCAAATGCTTTATAGGAAGCTTCCATTCCGCCTTCATCAGCCATATACTGGAGGAATTTCACAGCTGCATCTTTATTCTTGGATGCTTTGTTGAGAACATAGCTCCAGGAATCTGTAAAGATCGCACGCTCTCCCTTGCCGCTGAAATCCGGTACCATTTCCATGTGGATCTTATCTGCGCCAAGCATATCTGCCTTTGCATAATCTGTTCCAAGGCCCCACATGAACCAGCATCCGTATTTTCCGTCATTGATCTTCGGATTCATCTGGTCATATTTATCTGCAATCTGTTCGATGGATGTTTCTTTATTAGCAACCAGATCGTGAAGGAACTGAACTGCTTCCTTGTTTTCCTCTTTGGTCCAGTCAAAATAATCGCCGCCGAACATGTTTACAAACTGTGCAAGCTCGTTAAATGCATAGGTTTTCTCCCAGGAACCGCCGTAGCCGAATCTTCCGTCCTTGGAAACAGCCTTCATATACTTCATGAAATCCTCTTTTGTATCAATGGATTTGATTCCGACCTCATCCATGATCTCCTGATTTACCCAGAATGCAAGATATCCTGTATAGCCTGGAACACCGACGATGTTTCCGTCCTTATCTGTGATCATATCCTTTACATATCCCTGGGCAAACTGATCAGCGATATCATCTGTCATTACTGTATCGTTCAGTCCTTCCAGCCATCCGGAATTTTTAAATGCCGCGCTCATCTCATCGTTGATCTCAATGACATCCACGGAAGTATCTCCTGTGGAAAGCATTGTGGTGATCTTCTGCTGACGGGTATCTGTATCTGTAGGTGCCGCAATTACATTAATGTTCAGGCCCGTGGCATCTTCCACATTTGCAAGCCAGTCCTCAAAATCCGGGTCTGTGGTGTTGACGCTGTATAAGGTAAGATCATATTTTTCCTTTGCGGAAACAGTAACCACGTTACCTGCCATACCCACAACCATCGCTGCTGCCAAAACTGCACTCATTACTTTTTTCTTCATATCTTTCTTCCTTTCTGGACATTTTCGTGTTTGTCCACACCTGTTTTTGATGGTTTAAGGATACCAGAGAGCCCCCTCATTCTAAATACAATATTTTATGATTTATTTATATTATTTTTCGTTCTCTTGTATTTTTGTTGTTAATTTTTTATAATCCTTTTATATAATCTATATTTGTAACGGCTTTTTTCACAGCTGAATTCGGTTTCATTAATTTGTTTTTGACATAAAGGAGAATATGTACTATGAAATTCCACAAATGTATCCCACCCATTTTTTCCTCATTTCGCTATAAGCTCCTGCTCGCATTTCTGATCGCAACTATGGTACCTCTGATTTCCCTGACCTTCATCAGCTATCACATTTCCTATAACATTGCCAGAGATCGTATCATCGATTCTGCCGTAATGACTGACAAGCAGCTGGTCTCTCAGCTGAACGACCGCCTCGGTCAGGTTGAAAATGTAGCAGATACCATACAGTTTCAAATGTACTCCCTAAATCAGCCTTCCTCTAATAAGGTAGATGCACTGAAAAAATTCACCACTGTAAAAAACAATATTTCGCTGTATAAATCCACATTCGATTTCTTCCATATATATGTTTTTCTGCAGCCCGATCAGCTCGGTTCAAAAGAAAGCCTGTACTTCTTTTCCACAGATGAGCTTTCTGCATATGGTCTGGATAAAAATATTGTTTCCGGTTCAGGCTTTTCCTCTGTCTGGATACCGGTTTCCAATATGCCTCTGCCTAAAATACTGTCCACAAAAAAATCATCTGCCGATGTGATCCTCTGCGTCCGGGCACTGAAAAATCAGGCCACCGGTATTCTGGAATACGCCTACGGCATTGCTCTGGACACCTCAGAGCTTACCACTTATCTGCAGCCTGCTGCTTTGGATTCCCGCATATACAGCTACATTCTCACAGATCACGGAGAGATTGCAGCAAAAAATACATCCTCACTGAATTTATCCGGAATTTCCAAAGCACAGTTTCAGAAACTCAAAGGAAATGCAGATTCTTCTTTTCACAGCGGCGACAAATATTATAACTGCTGCACCTTAAGCAATGGCTGGCTTCATGTTACCGAAATCCCGGAAAGCTATATTCAGGGCAACACGCACATCCTGATCCGTGCCTTACTGATCACTGTCCTTATTTTCTTGCTCCTTACTGTTATCATCGTTATCCTGTTTTCCGAAAATCTTACCCGGAAGATCACTGCACTTTCCTATGCAATGGAAGCCTTTCAGCTGGGATATGACCCGGAACATCTATCTATCGTTACTGTTCCCCACCCGGATGATCCTTCCAGGTATGATGAGATTGACAGACTGGGCATCACCTTTGAAGATATGCAGCACACAATAGCCGGAAACCTGAAGTCCATTGTAAATCTTTCCGTAAACGAAGAACGTCTGAAATACCAGCTGCTCCAGTCACAGATCAATCCGCATTTTCTTTACAATATCCTGGGATCGATCCGTACCTGCCAGTCCCTTGGAAAGCTTGACATTGCTGATCAGATGATTGCAAATCTGACTGACTTTTACCGTCTTACCCTGCGTAAATCAAAGGAACTTATTCCTATTAAAGATGAATTGGAAATTGCCCGGCTTTATCTGGAAATGGAAAAGCTCTGTCATAAAGATAATCTGGACTGGGAGATCGAAGCAGAAGATGGAATCGAAAATTTCCTGATCTGCAAGTTTACACTTCAGCCATTTCTCGAAAATTCCATTCTGCACGGGATTTCTTCGGGCACACCAGCTGTTTTCATTTCGATCCATGTTCTTTATGGCGATGATACGGTTGTGATCTCCATTGAGGACAACGGTGCCGGCATGGACTCCGAAACCCTTGCACAGCTGCGCCATGCTATTGAGCATAATGTTATTGATTATGAGAAGCATTTTGGAATTTCCAACGTAAGTTCCCGTATTTCCAACCCATTATACGGAAACGGTTCCGTAAGGATCCGCAGCAACCCCGGAAACGGCACATACGTCACCATTGAATTCGAACAGATGGAGGAAGATATCGATGAAAAAAATAATGATCGTAGATGATAATTACTTATCTGCAGAAGGTATCGAAAAAAACATAGACTGGGAAACACTGAATGCAGAGATCATCCATGTCTGCTACAATGGAACCTCTGCTATCGAAGCCATGAAAAAAGAACCGGCAGATCTGATCATTTCTGACATTGAAATGCCTGATCTTGACGGCATTTCCATGAGCCGTCAAGCTCTTGAGATCAATCCTATGGTGAAGATCATCCTGATCAGTGCCTATGATAAATTTGAATATGCAAGACGCGCTCTGCTCCTCGGTGCTCTGGATTATATCGAAAAGCCTCTGGATTATGCCTATCTTATCCAGAAGGTAAAAAACGCTTTTGCACTGATGGAAAAGGAACAGAAAAATCTCCAGCTTCTGAAACAAAGCAGGCCTCTTCTTACGGAAAAATTTTTCCGCGAGATCACACACCTTCCGTCTTCTGAAGCAGCCTACCGACTGAAGCCTTATCTTAAGTATCTGAACCTGGAGCTGAATTATGATTTTTATGCAGTTGTTATTCTGGAGCTTGAAAATGCTCCGGATCTAAAAGCTGTTTACGGGATTGAAAAGTTTCAGATGGAGCTTTTCAACCTTCAGGATCTGATAACTGAGGAAACCGCTTCTCTTGATTTTGTGTATCTTCTCCCGGATATGGATGGCTATCTGTGCATTCTGGGACACAGCGGCTGTCAGTCCAACAGCTTCCGCCAGCTTACCAGCGGACTTATTTCCTCAATCGCAGATGCCTGCCAGCCACTGGGACTTTCTCTCAACGCAGGCATTGGAACAATTGTCCAGGATTTTTGGAACCTGAACCATTCTTATAAAAGCGCCGTACATGCACTGGAATACAGATTCTTTTTCCCGCATCAGAATATCTTTGACGGAAGAGAGGCTCTGGGTTCCGATCTGTCTGTTGCAGATTTTTCAGATACAAAGGAGGATGAACTGATCCGGCTTCTCTGCAAAAAGGATACCGCTGCCATAGATCTCTGGTTTCAGAATTTTTCCGACTGGCTCACTCAGAAATTTCGCACAAAGAATTTCGCTTTCATACAGATTTATTCTCTTCTTGGCCGGATCCTGAAATTTTTCTATGAATTAAATCTGGATACGTATGACCTTGAAGCTAAAATTTTGTATGTTTACAACCACATAAATGAGTTTCATAATACGGAAGAGCTATGTCAATGGCTGAAGGATCTGTGCCATCTTTTATGTCGGAAGCTTGATTCCTCCATGAATGATTATCACCAGAAGCTCTGTGAACTGGTGATTTCCTATATCAACGAGCACTACACTGACAATACGCTCTGCCTCAATGATATTGCTGCCTCTGCCAATGTAAGCCCTGCTTATTTAAGTGCTCTTTTCAAAAAAAATCAGGGAATCAGTCTCAGTGACTTTATCACATCTCAGCGAATTTCCGCAGCCGCCCGTTACCTGACTACGACTACTATGAGTCTGAAGGAGATCAGCCTGAAATGTGGTTATGCCAATCAATATTATTTCAGCACCAGTTTCAAAAAGAAAATGGGGATCACACCTTCCGCCTATCGGGAACAGCATACATAACTTCCTCTCTTCTTTATAACAAAGTTACTGGCACAAATGCCAGTGCCCTTCTCCGGAATTTTACTTATAATCAATCAATAAAGAGAACCATCATATTTTTTCGAAGGAGGGATCGCTATGAAAAAATGGAAAAAAATCCTGATATCTCTGATAACAGTCTTTGTACTGGCCATGCTTCCGGCAGAATCGGCAATTCTGCCTGGCACAGTCTGTGTTACAGAGGCCGCTCCCAGGATAAGTTCTTCCAAGCTTACAGATCCTTATGAGATCCTGACACAAAAAGATGCTTCCGATCTTGCCAACGACACTCTGGATATGGCTGTTCCATATTGGGCTGATCTTCTCAAGGGTTCCGGCATCACCCTGCGCTCCCTGGGCTTTTCAACTACAAAATAAGCTTTTCCTAAAAACAGATCGAGCATACCCGACAACACCCCTGGCTATTACAGCCAGGGGTGTTGTACTGTCAGCTGCTTTGCAGCCTATTCCGTTAATTCTTCCAGATTCTTTTTTAATTCGAGCATCTTGTCTCTCAACTCAGCAGCCTGCTCGAAATTCAGGTCTGCTGCCGCAGCACGCATCTGCTTCTCTACCTGAGCGATCACCTTCGTCAGTTCTTTTCGATTCATGGATTCCGGATCCTTTTTAAGCTTCACTTCTGTCTCTGCCACCTTCTTCGAAACAGCGATCAGATCACGGACCGCCTTCTTGATCGTGGTTGGAGTGATGCCATGCTCCCTGTTGTAAGCCTCCTGTATCGCTCTCCTTCTTTCTGTCTCCGAGATTGCTTTTTCCATGGATTCTGTCATATTATCTGCATACATGATCACATGGCCTTCGCTGTTCCGGGCAGCACGGCCGATAGTCTGTACCAGGGATGTTTCCGAACGAAGGAAGCCTTCCTTATCTGCATCCAGGATCGCTACCAGCGTGATCTCCGGAATATCCAGTCCTTCTCGCAGAAGGTTGATCCCGACCAGCACATCAAACACATCCAGGCGCATATCGCGGATGATTTCCGCACGTTCCAGAGTGTCAATGTCTGAATGAAGGTATCGGACACGGATTCCCAGATCCTTCATATAATCGGTAAGGTCCTCTGCCATACGTTTGGTCAGGGTCGTGATCAGGACTTTATTTTTCTTTTCAATTTCCTTATTTACCTCTGCTACAAGATCATCGATCTGTCCTTCGATCGGACGCACCTCCACCTTCGGATCAAGAAGCCCTGTAGGACGGATGATCTGCTCTGCGCGGAGAAGCTCATGGTCATATTCATATTCTCCCGGTGTCGCAGATACAAACATTACCTGGTCAAGCTTGTTCTCGAATTCATCAAAGCTCAATGGACGGTTATCCTTAGCAGACGGAAGTCGGAAGCCGTAATCCACCAGTGTCTGTTTACGGCTCTGATCACCGGCATACATACCGCCAACCTGGGGAACTGTCTTATGGGACTCATCTATAATAAGTAAAAAATCATCTCCGAAGTAATCCATCAGTGTATACGGTGGCTGCCCCGGTGCAAGCCCTGTCAGGTGCCTGGAGTAGTTCTCGATCCCGGAGCAGAATCCCGTTTCCTTCATCATTTCCACATCAAAGTTGGTACGCTCCGCAATTCTCTGAGCCTCGATCAGCTTATCCTCACTTTTAAAGTATTCCACCTGCTGCTTCATCTCTTCCAAAATGGCATCTGCTGCACGACGGATCTGCTCCTGAGGCACAACGTAATGAGATGCAGGGAAAATCGCTGCATGGCTTTCCACACTTTTGATTTCTCCGGTAAGCACATCGATATCTGTGATACGCTCGATCTCATCTCCAAAAAATTCCACACGCACCGCCCGGTCTGTAGAGTTAGCCGGAAAGATCTCCAGCACATCGCCACGCACCCGGAAGGTTCCACGGTGAAAATCCATCTCATTTCTTGTGTACTGGATATCGATCAGCTGTTTGATAACCTCATCACGGTCCTTCTCCATTCCCGGACGAAGAGAGATCATCATATCAAAAAATTCCTGCGGCGCACCCAGGCCATAAATACAGGATACCGATGAAACT
>ERZ894186.515-NODE-515-length-15855-cov-10.207975_pt1 | contig 15855 bp, 10 predicted proteins | sample MGYA00380280_ERZ894186 | MGnify/ENA primary metagenome ERZ894186 (study PRJEB32331, sample SAMN06328449) | human gut metagenome | biome: human gut microbiome; feature: stool | host: Homo sapiens | collected 2013-02-13 ... | reverse complement strand
AATATTTGTGTAATGAGTACAAAAAACAATAAGAAAGTATAAAGTAACAGGAAGAAAATAGAAGAAAAAGTTTTTTTAAAAGATATAATTGAAATTAATACGCGGGGGAAACACAAAAATTGAATGGGGAAAAGAGGTATTTCAAACTATGAAACAGAAAGCTATGGATGTAAAACTTGTTGTAAGACCATTGATCGGTTGTCTGACACATACTCATTTCTGGGAGGGACCGTGCCGTGCCGGACGAAAAGAAGACATGACTGTAGAGGCAGAGACAAAGGTTGCTGATGAAACCTTCAAAAGCTCTGTAGAGGCCCTGAAGGACGTGATTAGCGAGGTTGAATTTAAAGAGGCATTGGATGTAAGATATAATGAATCCTTTGTTGTAGAAAAAGAAATGTTCGACAAGATCGGTGAAGATGTAGATGAAATTGACTGCTTCCTTTGCATGGGATGGAGAATTCCGAAGCTGGAACGCTACAGAAAACCGGTCATTATCTGGCAGAATGGAAATGAGGGCATTGATTTTGCAGCATATTGCCGCTCAATTGGTGTGGAAGCATACGTGGCAATGGATCTTCAGGATGTAAATGAAATCGCACATATTCTCTGGGTAAGAAAAGCAGTTCGCAATACAAGAGCACTTGTGCTGACCGCAGGTTCCCAGCCTACATTTGGAATTCAGAGCCTTATCCGTGATCCGGAGATTCTTCGTCAGCGTTATGGATTTGAAGTGATCAAGCTTCCATTCACATCTATTTTCAAATATATGGATGAGATTACGGATGAAGAGGCAAAGCCAATTGCGGATAAGCTGATTGCTGGTTCTACAGATACTCAGGTAAATACCGACTGGTTTATCAATGACATTAAATATTATCTTGCAGCAAAGAAAATGATGGATATTTATGACTGCAATGCATTTTCCACAGCCTGTCATGAGCTTTGTACGACGGAAATTCCACAGAACCGTAAATTTACACCATGCATGTGTCATTCAATTATGAAGGATGAGGGAATTCCAAGCGGATGCGAGGAAGACTTGAATGCACTTATGGCAATGCTGATCATGCAATACGCTGCAAACCGTCCGGCCTTTATGGGAAATCCAAATCATGAGACAGATGAGCTGCTCAGGATCCATCATGCAGTTCCGGCACTTTGTATGAACGGATACGGAACAAAACCGCTGGAATACAAGCTGTGGGCATTTACCGGACAGGGCTTCGGCGGTAAGCTTCAGGTTGATTTTACACAGAACGAAGACGATTATATTACACTTGGTCGTTTCAATCCGGCAGGTGATACCATGTGCATTAAGAAAGGAAAAGTAATCCGTTCGGAATATGCCGAGACCTATTGCAGCCCGTATTACTATATCCAGATGGATGATGCAAGGGAGTTTATGCACAATCTGGCTGGCTTTGGACATCATCAGGTTCTGATTTTTGGTGATTATACCAGGCTGATCAAAAAAATTGCAAAGGTTATGGATTTCAATATCCTGGAAGGATGAGTTAGATGATCTATCTGAACAATGCGGCCACTTCCTGGCCCAAGCCTTCCTCTGTATGTGAAGCTGTACAGGCGTGTCTTATGGACACGCCTGCTTCGCAATTCCGGGGAGGAAGCGCAATTTTGAAAAAAGATACAGAAGAAAGGTGCAGGGAAAAGCTTGGAAAGCTGCTGGGCATCCATGCTCATGACCGGATCTTTTTTACCTCAGGTGCTACGGAAAGCCTGAACACAGTGCTGTGTGGACTGGATTATGGAGAAGAGGGGCGTGGAATCCTGGCAACCCAGACAGAACACAATAGTGTATTGCGCCCGCTTATGAATCAGCCGGTATTAAAGAAGCATCCTGTAACAATCATTTCCTGCCTGGAAAATGGAGCAGTTACTCGGAATGCGCTGGAAAAAGGTTTGGAAGAAGCTCTGGAAAACACAGGAAAAAATCCGTCAGCCCTTATTGTAAATCACTGTTCCAATGTGACCGGATATGTGCAGGATATGAAGCTGATTGGAAATTTTGCAAGAGAAAATAATCTGCTTCTGCTTGTTGATGTATCGCAAAGTGCAGGCTGTATTCCGGTGGATGCAGACAGCTGGAGGGCAGATGGGGTTATTTTTACAGGGCATAAAAGTCTTTTGGGAATACAAGGCACCGGGGGCTTTTTCATAAGAAAGGGGCTGGAACTGAAGCCATTGAAGTATGGCGGCACAGGGCGGAACAGTCAACAGCTTACTTATGAAGACGGTGATTATGAGTATGAGGTCGGCACTCAGAATCTGCCGGGGATCAGGGCACTTCTTGCCGGTGTGGAATTCGTGCTGGAAACCGGCGTGGACAGGATACAGGAAAAAGAAGAAAGGATGATGAAGCTTTTGTATGAAGGGCTTGGGAAAATTCCGGGGGTACAGGTATATGGCAGCTTTGCGGAATGTAAGGGACCTGTTATGAGCCTGAATTTTCAGGGGCTGAAGGCTTCGGATGCGGCATATATCCTGGAAAATGGTTATGAAATTACAGTGCGCGCCGGACTTCATTGTTCCCCCCTGATTCATGAGGCAATGGGAACAAAAAATAGTGGAACTGTGAGAGTGAGCGTTTCCTGGTTTACGAAAGAAGAGGAAATCCTTGCATTTCTGGAGGCAGCAGGCCAGATTGCAGTATCATTGAGAGGAGCCGATTAAATGAAAATTCTTGGAAAACAGCCGTCAAGAGAAAAGTGTGCAGAATCAGGCTGGTTCGCAACGGATTACCTTCTGGATGCGCCTATAGACAGAGCTTTTATATTAAGTCTGAGACCTCTGGGAAGTTTTGTGTATCTGGATATGCTGAAAGAGCCTTTTTTCAAAATAGAAAATGATTATTATATGATAAAGGGAGTGCAGGGAAAAGATTATTTCAGAATTGCAGTTCATGGGAAGCATGAGGATGAGCTGCAAAAGTTAGAAGAATTTTTGGATTCCGGTCCCCAAAAAGAATAAGTTACTGCTCGCTCCGTGTTACCGGTCACGGAGTGAACAATAACATAATCTTTAAGGCTGATTGCATGCAGAACCCAAGTCTGCTATACTGTGCTCATGAGATTATTACAGGGGGCAGAGTATGAGACTGGAACGAGACAACATTCCTCTTGATAAAGAATTTCCTTTTCAGATATCAGAAGTGGAGCTTAACCCTTCCAACAGTCATCCGGGAACCTGGCACTGGCACAGCTATTTTGAGATCACCTGGGTTCTGGAAGGAAAGGGAAACTATTTCGTTAATGGACAGGAATATACCATGGAAGAGAATGATATTATCATTTTCAATAATGTAGAGCCGCATGGCTGGAAGCTTCTGGGAGGCAGAATGAAGCTTTTGGTTATGATCTTTTCGCCGGAGTTTGTAGCAGAGAAGATCAGTACTTTTGATACGGAATATCTGCGGCCCTTTGTTGAGCGTGGAACTAATTTTAAGAACAGAGTGGGCCATGAAGAACCGGTGAATACGGAGATCCGTACCAGCATACAGGAGATTTACCAGGAATGGCAGGAGCGCAAGGAGGGCTATCCGCTTATGATTAAGGCGAATGTTCTGCGGATTCTGACCATGCTGATCCGGGCTTATCAGGATGAGACCAAGTCCGGTGAAATGCTTCGGGAAAAGAAAAATGCCATGAAACGTCTGGAGCAGGCTTTTACTTACATAAACGCTCATTATTGTGAGAAGATTACGCTGGAGGAGGTTGCAGCGTCTGTTTATATGAGTTCCAACTATTTTTCCTCCTATTTCCGTAAGTTCACCAACATCAGCTTCAGTGATTATGTGACACGTCTGCGTGTGAACCGGGCCCGGGAGCTGCTTCGGGAGGATGGGGCAAATGTGACTGAGATTGCCCTGGCATGTGGGTTCAATAATATTTCCAATTTTTACAGATTATATAAGAAGCATATGGGAAAAACTCCCGGATATGAGAAGAGTAAAAATAATTAAAATTCAGAAGCAGATAAGACATAGACCTTTTTCAGGCTGGCATGTTAGGATAAAAGCAGGAAGCTTTGTCCTGATGTGCCAGCTTTTTATGTAATGGAAAATTTCGTTGGAATTTATTATCACGCAAGAGGCTCTTTCAGACAGACAACGTAAAAAAAAGGGGATTGAAAAACGGAGGGAATGGAAAATGATCAAAACAGACAGGTATGTACAGACGGAAGCGGCAGGAATGTTATACCGGCTGATTCCGGTTACAGAGGAAATCATCCGCTGTGTAATTGGAAAAGAGGAGATTAAGGGAAACGACTCTCTTATTATTGAAAAAAAGGAATATCCGTCAGTTGAGTTTGAAGCAGAGGAAAACGAGGAGAAGCTGGAATTAAAGACTGGAAAAGTTCTGGTCTCTCTGGAACTTTTATCTGGAAGAATAGAATGGAAGCATGCGGACGGAACCAGGTGGTGCATACAGGATAAGGCAGATTTAACAAAAGTTGATGTAGTGCGGTATACAACCGGCGGGGAGAAGCCGGTTATCAACCGTGTAAAAACAGTTGACGGTGAGCGTAACTTTATTCAGAATCTGAAGCCGGAGAAGGTGCGCGACGGTTATCGTGCAAGAGTTTTCTTTGACTGGAAAGAGGAGGAAGAGATTCACGGACTTGGCCAGGCAGAGGAAGGAATCTACAATTATCGCGGACACAATCAGTATCTTTACCAGCACAATATGAGGATCCCAATGCCTCTGTTTGTTTCCACAGAAGGATATGGAGTGCTTTTTGACTGCTGTTCTTTGATGACTTTTAATGATGAGGGAAGGGAGTCTTACCTGTTTTTGGATACAGTGGATCAGATCGATTATTATTTCATGGGCGGCAATACCATGGATGGAATTATCCATGCTTATCGCTATTTGACAGGCAAGGCGCAGATGCTGCCGAAGTGGGCTTATGGTTATATCCAGTCCAAGGAGCAATATTATACTTCCAAAGAATTAGAGGAAATTGTACGCCATTACAGAGAAATCGGGGTTCCGCTGGATTGTGTGGTTCAGGACTGGAATACCTGGGATCCGGGCAACTGGGGGGAGAAGATTCTGGATCAGTCCCGTTATGGGGATAACAAGGAGTGCATGGAGCGGATTCATGAGATGCATGCCCACAGCATGGTCTCTGTATGGCCGAATATGAATGCCGGAGGAAAAAATCATCAGGAATTTTTTGATGCCGGATATCTTCTGTATGATTATGCAACCTATGATGCTTTTAATGAAAAAGCAAGAGAAATGTACTGGAAACAGGCGAAGGAGGGGCTGTTTGACCAGGGCTTTGATTCCTGGTGGTGTGACTCCACAGAGCCGTTTTCCGGTCCGGACTGGGGCGGTGCGGTGAAAAGAGAGCCCTGGGAGCGTTTCCAGCTGGTTGGAGGCGAGCACAAGAAATACCTGGATCCTGCTGTGGCCAACGCTTTTGCCCTGGAGCATGCAAAGGGAATTTATGAGAACCAGAGAAAGGCTCGGGAGGATATGCGTGTACTGAATTTGACACGTTCCGGTTATGCATCTGGTCAGAAGTATGCAGCTATGCTGTGGTCTGGAGATACCTGCGCGGACTGGAAGAATCTGAAGATCCAGATCGTAGAAGGTTTGAATATGGGACTGAGCGGTTATCCCTATTGGACCTTGGATATCGGAGCCTTTTTCACAGTTGCAGATAAGTGGCAGAACCGTGGATGCGGATGCAACACGGATCCGGAGCCCAAGTGGTTCTGGCAGGGAAAATATAATGAGGGTGTGAAAGATAAGGGATATTGTGAGCTTTATACACGCTGGCTTCAGATGGGAACATTTCTTCCTATGTTCCGGTCTCATGGTACAGATACGCCGAGAGAAATCTGGAATTTCGGGGAAAAGGGCACTATGTTCTATGATGCTATCGAGAAATTTATCAAGCTGAGATATCATTTTATGCCTTATATTTATTCGCTGGCAGGGGCGGTACATTTTGAGGATTATACCATTATGCGAAGCCTGTTGTTTGATTTCCCGGAGGACAGGGAGGTGCGAAAGGTGGAGAATGAGTTTATGTTTGGACCATCCCTGCTGATCTGTGCAGTTACGGAGCCTATGTATTATGGTCCGGAAAGTACCGTGCTTAACAGGGAAAAGACATGGGAGTGTTATCTGCCGGCTGGTACGATCTGGTACGATTACTGGACAAATGAGAAATATGAGGGTGGCCAGTATGTGAAGGTGGAGACACCTATTGACCGGATCCCGATTTTCGTGAAGGCGGGTGCGATCATTCCGGTGGCTGATGGGCTGGTTTATGCAGAGCAGGAGCCAGAGAAGCCGGTACAGATTATCGTTTATCCTGGGGCAGACGGAGAGTTTGTGCTGTATGAGGATGAAGGAAATAACTATAACTTTGAGAATGGGGCGTATGCGACGACCAGATTCCAGTGGAAGGATGCGGCAGGACAGCTGGTGAATGGGCGTAGAGAGGGCAGCTTCCCGGGAATGAGGGAAGCGGTTTATGAGACGGTGATTATAAAGTAGGATACTGCGGTACGGGAAGCGAAAGTGGAGAGAAGGAAAGATATATGGTTGTAGAGAGAAATAGGGCTGTATTTACTGAGGCTCCGACGGCTGTGCCAGATGGAAATGTGGATGTTTCAGGGGGCGGACGATGGAAAATCTGGCAGAATGCGGGGACGAAGATTGACGCGCCGATTTTGGGAAATGGAGATTTGCTGGCGGCAGTGGCCGGGGATGGGAGGTATCCACAGTTCTGGTTTACGACCAATGACTTCTGGCAAATGGAAAGTGCGGCGAACTGGGAATTCTTTCATGATAACAGTTCTGCCAAATGTGATCCGGCGGTAAGCGGCGGAAGCCCCAGACCGGTAGGGCGTATGGTGTTTGATATTCCTGCTATGGAGGGTGCCAGGTGGTATACGGAGCAGAAGTTTGCCACGGGAGAAACTATAACAATATTGACAAATTCCGCCGGAGAGAAATGTTCTCTGAAAAGCTGGGTGGCTGCAGATGAGAACATTCTTGTGGTAGAGTTTGAGAGTGAGACAGATCTGGATGTGGAATTTGATTTTTATTTTCCGGACGAAATAGGAAAAGGCTGCGAAAAAGCTGTGGATGTCTGGGGAAGCGGTGAGTTGGAGAATATCCAGAACGGAATGTTCGCTGGACTGGTGACGGGACGTCCGCTGCAGGTAAAGAAAACCGGCGGTGGGATTGTAAGTGGATACCGGCAGTTTTCAGATCATGTGGATATTCCAACTAAGGTTGGTTTTGCTGGGGGCTTTCTGAAGGAAACGAAAGTAATTGGCGGCGTTGAAAGTTTGGGTTCTTTAAAGAAAGAATCTATTATATCCACTGAGGAAAGTGGGAATAAATCAAATAAAGCGGTATTTACAGAACCTTCGGCGGGAAACGGTATTTTAAAGAATGTTGAGGCAGTTAAAGCATTTGGAAATACAGGGAAGCTAAGTGACAGAAGCACTCACAGAAAAATAAAAGCCGGTGAGCGGGCAACCTTCGTTCTGCCAGTGCGCTCCTGGGCGAAGTGCAGCAGACCTTATGAGTATGCCTTTTCCAGGGCAAGGTGGATAACGGAAGAAGATGTGGAAACTCTTCATGAACGGCACCTGGTATGGTGGAAAAAGTTTTGGAGTGTTTCCGAAATTTCTCTGGATGAGCCGGTGATCGAGCAGAGATATTATCTGTCAAAATATATGCTGGCAAGTGTATCACGGGATCCGGAATATCCGCCCAATATTCTGGGAATCAGTACTTTTGACCGTCCGGCATGGAATGGAAATTATAAGATTAATTATAACCATCAGTCTCCCTATCTGAATCTGATGGTCTCCGGACATTTCCAGCAGTCCGATCCTCACGATGCGCCTTATCTGAAACTGATGGAAATTTCAGATGAGATGTGTAAGCGGCTGCTTCACCATGAGGGACTTTATTATCCGCTGGGACTGGGACCTCACGGCCTGGTAAGTGAGGCCCTGCTTTTGCATATGAAATCCCCAGCCATTCACGGTGCTTTGAATATGATCTATCGTTATGGAATCACGGAGGATGAGGCGTATGCACAGAAGGTTTATCCCTATCTTCGCGGTGTGGCAGATTTCTGGGAAAAGGATCTGGTGTGCAGGGATGGCGTTTACCATGTAGTTGGAGATGGTATGCACGAGCGCACAGATGGGAACATCCGTGACAATGGCGTTCCGGAAGATCCGGTGAATACATTAGGTTATCTGAAAACCTTCTTTACCTGGATGCCGAGAATCAGTGAGGCACTTGATCTGGATGAGAAAAAGAGGGAAAAATGGCTGGAAATCGCAGAGAACCTGGCACCTTATCCAAAGGGGACAATTCGGGAGATTCAGGAGAATCCAACTCTTTGGAAAGAGGTGGATGTGAAGCTGGAGGATCTGCTTCCGGAAGAAATGCTGGACAAAGAGATTTATTATGATGAAGGTATCGGTGGCAAATGGTCTTTCCATTTTCCGGGAAATGTGATGCAGATATATCCGGGCAATGCAATTGGGCTTGGAAGTGCCCCGGAAGAGCTGGAAGTGGCGCGAAATACAGTGCAGATACATGCACTGGTGGAGAATGCGCTGGGAGAGCTGGAATACAGGAAGGCACTTGAAGAAGCAGAATTTGCAGATAAAGATAATGCAAATAACTTGCTGTTCAATAGCAATGGTGAATTAGAAAATGGCGAAGCTTACAGCAATGGAATGGAATCTGGTGGAGTAAAAAATCCTCATTTCTACAAGGCTGGTGCTTTTAATGCCTCTAACCTAAGCTGTCTGTTTTTCACTGCCGCAGTACGTGTAGGCTACGCTCCGGAAATCATCTGGAAAGAAATGCGCGATATGATCCTGAACCGGGGAATCCCAAACGGTTTTCTGAAGGAAAATCCTCATGGAATCGAGCAGCTGAACACCATCCCGGATGCCATCCAGGAGATGATGCTGCAAAGTTGCGAGGGCATGATCCGCATTTTCCCAGTATGGCCGAGAGCTGAGCATCCAAACGCCTTTTTCCGGAATTTCCGTGCCTGGGGAGGGCTTGAGGTAAGCGCTGCTTTGAAAGACGGTGAGGTAGAGCGGGTTAGCATACTCAGCCACAAAGGACACCCATGCAGAGTGGAAAACCCATGGCCAGGAAAATCTGTGAAGGTTTCCTATGAATACGGAAGACCAGATGAAGTGCACTTTGGAGAGTACTTAAATATAGAGCTGTATAAAGAAGAGCATGCAGAATTATTCCGGATCTAGAGCCTGTTTGAAAAATCATTCCCGCAATCTGTACGCCCCGCTTTGCGGTATATTTCACCCGAATTTGGTTGCTGTAGCCCGCTACGGCGCCCTCATCCGGGCGAAATCTCCCACAAATTGTGACGCACATCTTGTAGAAAGCCTTTTTCAAATACGCTCTAATTCAAATAATAATAAGCCATCGCTGAAATCCTCTGAATATTGGAAACAGCATCTGCTTCCTTTCCTGCATTCTCAGACATTACGCACAGAATATAATCCGTTCTAGCTCCATAGACAATTCCAATATCGTGCTGGCTTTTATCATTTTCACCAGTTTTATTCGCTACCTGAACAGATTCCTTAAGCCCGCCAGGAATCTTTGTTCTGGTATCCTGATTCAGAAGCAAAGACAGCATCTGGTCAGAATCCTCCGGACTTACACATTCTCTTCGGTAAATCTTCTCTAGCAAAGTGCCACAATCCTCCACAGAGGTCATATTACTGCTGCCAAGCCCTTCCGGATCTGTATTCGAAGGCGCAAGCGTATGAAGCACAGCTGTCTCTTTATAACCCTGTTCCCTAAGATACCTGTTAATTACACGTGCACCTGCATTGAATTGATTGGAAGCAGTCTGAAGCCTTACCATTTCATTAAAAGACTCATTGTCACTGTAGGTTACCATATTCTCCATAAGCCGAAACAGCTTGTCTGTCACAGTCTGACTAGCTGAATCTGCTTTCAGAAGTATCCCCTCAGCTATCCTGATTTTTTCCATATTTTCATAACTTGCAGCCATTGTAAATGCTTTTATCAGACTTGCAGAAGATATGGCTTTATCATTGATGGAGAACTTCTCTCCGCTCTTCAGATCTTTCACATAGACGCTCCAGTCCCCTTCCAAATTTTCCGTAAATTCCTTCACAGCTTTCTTCAGATTCTTGATCCCCGGATCCGTCAATTCCTTGATACTGCCATCTTTTTGGATTGTCAAGCCCTCTGGTGTAGTACCAGCTTCTTCCACTAATACGCCGCTTGATTCATCAAAATAATAATACCCGGAAAATCTCTTTTCTCCCACATTCATTTCCTGGATATAATAAATGCCACCTTCCTGACACACTCTTCCATTTCTGTCAACGTAATACCCGCCATCTAGTTTTATCTGTCCAATCTCTTCTTTTAGAATACAAACTCTTCCAGTACCAGAAAGCCTTCCAAGGTTATTTACCACATAAATCCCCGAAGTCCATCCTGCTTCCACAGTTCCATCTTCTGCTTTCGGGAGTGCTTCCTGTGAAATGGCTGTAAGATGTGCTTCAGAAGCTTTAAATTTTCCTGTCTCGTCGTGATAATAATATCCATTAAACACTGTTCCATCTACAACAAAATGGTCGAAATAATGTATTGCCTGAGCGCAGTCTCCTGAACCGTCTTCATTCAGACAGTAAAAACCGTCACTTTTCAACATATATTTGCCATCACTATTAGGAATAGGAAGTATCTTAGCTTCCTCTGTAACAGATGACAGGCTGCCGCCACTTTCTGATTCCGCCAATACAGTCAGAACTTCAGGCTTCCATAACAGGAGCCCGCTGTTGCTGCACCAAAATGCTGCCCCCAAAAGGACTGCCATTCCAGCTGCTTTATACAGCCATCTGGTTTTTTTGCCTTTTTTCATGTTATTCTCCTTTTAATAAGGGCAGTATAACCTGTTTCTGCTTTGTATGCAACCTCTTTGTTTTCCATAACATTTTTACAGGCTCTGGAATGTGTTTGAAAAGACTTTCTGCAGGATGTACGTCACAATTTGTGAGAGATTTTGTCCGGAATACTCTCCCAAAATTTTTGCAGCTGTGCTTCCACATTTGACAATGTACACGTTTTCCTGTCATTCCACTCCACCGGAAAAAGATTGCTGTATTCTCTCTGCCGGAACCGTTCATCCAAAAGGAGAATAACACCATGATCCTCCCTTGTGCGGATTACTCTTCCAGCAGCCTGCAGAACCTTATTCATGCCAGGATACCTATAGGCGTAATCAAATCCATTTTCCCCATTTTCTGTGTAAAAAGAACGAAGAATTTCCCTCTCATTTCCCAACTGGGGCAATCCGGTTCCCACTAAAATGGCTCCAATCAGTTTTTCTCCCAGCAGATCAATTCCCTCTGAAAAAATACCACCCATAATGCAAAAAGCTACCAGTGATTCCTGATTCTGTTCAAATTCCTGAAGAAACTCTTCTCTTTCCTGTTCCTTCATAGAGCTGTTCTGACAGATACACTTCACCCAGTTTACAGAAAATTCTTCTTCGTAGACTGCATAAACCTCTTCCAACATTTTGTAAGAAGGAAAAAATACCATATAATTTCCCTTGCGCTGCCATACAGTCTTTGCTATATATTCCGCAATTTTATGATATTCCTCATATCCCCTGCGACTATATAAGGAACTTACATCGCCGGCATTTAAAATACAGCGGTTCTTCTGTGAAAACGGTGATTCCACGTAGATTCCATAATCGTCCTGCCTGTTGCTGAGCAATTTCCTGTAGTAGTTCATGGGCAGCAATGTGGCAGAAAAGAATACGGCACTGCGGCCTTTCTTCAGATATTCCCCCAGGTTCACTGCCGGATTTACACAGAACAGTTTCAGGCGAAACAGACCATCTTCTCCATTCTCAGCATAAACTACATAGTTCTCATCTATCAGTTCTGCAATATTCAGGAAATTACGAATATCAAAATAAAACTTCCTTACTTCATCTTCCAGTTCCACATCCTTATGTGCTTCCAGAAAAGCATCAAATTCTCCCTGGACCTTTAAAATCGTCATAGTTATGGAACCCGTGCCTGGGAGAACGAGGTAATTTCCACAGTCCACCTGTAGTTCTTTCAGCTGTTTATCCAGCTTTCCAAGGGAGCGGTAAAGCCGGGGTGCTCTTTCTTTCATAACTTTTCGAACCCGAACAGCATCTTCCCTGCAAATAGAAGCGCTGTACATCTCTCTTCCCCGTTCTGCCAGATTATGAGCTTCATCAATGAGAAAGATATAATCTCCACCTGCACCTTCCCCGAAAAAACGTTTCAAATGAACCGTAGGGTCAAACACATAATTATAATCACAAATTACAGCATCCACCCACACAGACAGATCCAGACACATTTCAAAAGGACATACCTGCCATTTCTCTGCCTGCTCCCGGATAGTCTCCCTGTCATATCTGCTCTTCGTCGTCCACAGCTCATAGACAGCGTCATTGACCCTGTCGAAATGTCCCCTGGCGTAAGGACAATGTACCGGATCACATTTGGTTTCGTCCATAAAACACAGCTTCTCCTTGGCTGTAATGGTCACCACTTTGTATTTCATTCCCTTTTCCCGCAGCACCTCAAAAGCTTCCTGAGCCACTGTTCTTGTAATAGTCTTGGCTGTAAGATAAAAGATCGTCTCCCCTTTCCCTTCGCCAACAGCGCGAACTGCCGGAAAAATGGTAGACATGGTTTTTCCTACGCCGGTAGGTGCCTGAATAAAAATCTGACGACTGGCTCCAATTGTATGGTAAACACTGCTCACCATCTTTCTCTGACCTTCTCTGTAGGAAAATGGAAATTCCAGGCTCTGAAGAGAATGATTTCTCTCTTCCTTCCATTTTTTCTGATAACTGAGCCATTTATGATATTCATCCAGAAGTTTCTGGTACCATTCTTTCAGTTCCTCTATGGAGATCACCTCCCGGAACCTTTTCACCACTTCTGTCTCCAGATTGGCATATGTCATCTGGATTCCAATCTTCGACAAGCCTTCCTGAACACCGTAAATATAGCCATAACACATAGCCTGAGCCTTATGAACCTTCACAGGCTCTTCCATCTGTTCCACATTTCCATATATTCCTTTAATCTCATCGATCCAGACAACTTCATCTTCTGTAAAAATTCCATCTGCACGACCTTCTAACCGAATGTCCAGGTCCTCATAGCTGCAATTCATCCGCAAAGCAACCTCTGCTCTGTAGTCTCCGCCCATTTGTTTCTGAATCTTCCGATGCAGTCTGCTGCCCTTTAACATAGCATCTTTGTCTATAGTACCTCTTCGGTTATCAAGATCACCGCCTTGCAATATAAACTCCACAAGATTTCTTACTGATATTCGTGTTACCGGATTGTCCATTTCCAATTTACCGCCTTTTACTGGTCTGCTGCCTTCCAAACAAAGATACCTTATCTGTAAGCATTATAACACGAATTTTACTTATCGGCCTATCCTTTCACAGAAAACTCCGGCATATTACTCCGAAAATGCAAAGCAAGCATCTGCTTCTGAAGTTTCTCATTCCTCCTTGCTTCAATGGATATGCTATCACAAAATGTCTGCCACAGTTCCTCGTACTCTCCCATATCCCCTACGGCGCTCCCTGGCACCTGTATACGCACTTCTTTTCTCATGACGCACTCCTTCCCTTTCTCATGGCACAACGCCTTCTGCCTCTTCTCATCATAGATTACCCAGTTCTCATTGGGAAAGCGATTGGAAAAATGAAGAGCCATAAGAGACAGGATATCATTCCCCGGCTGGATCTTTGCCAACAGAAACCTTCCGCCAATCTCCCTGAAACGGACAAACCCAAAATAATGGTGATATTCCCGCTTCACGCAGAGTGCCAGTTTCGCAACCCTGGATACATATGGATCTGCCAGTGCCTCCATTACACGTTTTTCGCATCTGCCTCCCCCAAAAGCCCGGTGCAGCACATAATAAATGGCAGTTCCCCTGTCTTCATCTGCTGAAGCTGCCGCCAGACAAATCTGTTCGTAAACCTCGCTTCCCAGTCTCATAAGAATCGTCCTCATAACCTTACCAGCCTTACTCTGATCTGTAGCAATCTCCCGATAAGAAGTGAACAATTCCATGCTTACAGGAAAACTGGTCTGAATGCTCACTTTACAGCCGCCTGCACACTCTTTCCATCCATCATAGACAGCAGAAAAAATTCCCTCCATAGAGTCCTCACATACCAGGATTCTTTTCTCTTGATTCATATAGCTCCCACCTTTCTGTCCACATGATTCTTTGTATTTTCTGTATACAGTCTTCTGCTCCCCATCTCATCTCCAAAGAGGGATAATTGCTGAAATGCAGCTTCATTCCCATGCTTCCGGCAGTTCTCTTCATCCAGAAGATTACGGGTAATATAAGATTCCTCCAACCTGGTATTGTACATCATGCGGCCATTACAGGTGATAAAATATAAGGCACGCTTCAGAACCACACCAATCCTCTTCAAATCTGCAAATTCCAGGGAATGGGTTCTCCTGGCCCCAATGATTCTTCTGGCAGAGGTATAACCGATTCCCGGTACACGAAGAAGTTCATAATAATCTGCCTGGTTGATCTCTACCGGAAAAAACTCCAGATGTGACACTGCCCAGTCTGCCTTGGGATCCAGAAGAAGGTTAAAATCCGGATGCTTCTCTGAAAGCAGTTCTGAAGCCCGAAAACCATAAAACCGCATAAGCCAGTCTGCCTGATAAAGTCGGTGTTCTCGAAGAAGAGGCGGACCTGATAAGGACATGAGCAGATCCTTATCTTCATTTACGGCGACAAAAGCCGAATAAAAAACTCTTTTTAATGCAAAGTTCTTATACAAAGATTCTGCTACTGACACGATCTGATAATCGCTCTCCCCCATAGCTCCAATAATCATCTGGGTACTTTGACCGGCTGGTACAAACTTAGGGGCATGACGGTACAGAACCAATTCCTCCTTATTCTGATCTCGCTGCTGCTGAATCTGCTTCATGGGGCGAAGAATGGTTTGCCTGCTCTTATGCGGTGCCAGTTTCCTAAGCCCGTCTGCAGTAGGAAGTTCCAGGTTCACGCTCATGCGATCTGCCAGATACCCCGCCCTGGCGATCAGTTCAGGAGCAGCACCTGGAATGGCTTTCAAATGAATATATCCCTGAAAATGATATTTATTACGAAGAAGATTTACTGTACAAAGCAGTTCTTCCATAGTCCTGTCTGGACTTTCCTTTACTCCGGAACTTAAAAACAGTCCTTCAATATAGTTCCTCCTGTAAAATTCCATAGTCAGACGACACACTTCTTCTGGGGTAAAACTGGTACGCACCACATCATTGGAGGCTCTGTTTATACAGTATTTACAGTCAAATACACATTCATTTGTATAAAGGATCTTCAAAAGACTGATACATCTGCCATCCTGAGCAAAACTATGACAGATTCCGGCAGCAATGCTGTTTCCCATGCCCTTTCCATCTCCCTTTCGATCCACACCACTGGATGTGCAAGCCACATCATATTTCGCGGCATCCGATAAAATCTCCAGTTTCCGCTTCAATGTCATTGATTCCTGAATAATCATCCCGTAACAAAGCTCCTTTTATGTAATCTGTGTTTCGCATTCTTTATTATTCTTAATTTCAGAACGTTTGTTCTTGTTTTATTTTAGAACGCACGTTCTGTTTTGTCAATATCATAAAACGGCACGAAATTTTTTCTATACAAAAAGAGCCATAAATCAAAGATTAATTCTAACACTACCTTTGATTTACGG
>ERZ894186.511-NODE-511-length-16019-cov-12.223753_pt1 | contig 16019 bp, 18 predicted proteins | sample MGYA00380280_ERZ894186 | MGnify/ENA primary metagenome ERZ894186 (study PRJEB32331, sample SAMN06328449) | human gut metagenome | biome: human gut microbiome; feature: stool | host: Homo sapiens | collected 2013-02-13 ... | reverse complement strand
CATCAGAATATAGTTTCCGGATTCCGTAAGCTCGCTGTCAAGACGATGGACGGCCGGAACAATATGAAGCTGCTCATTCCACTCAGAAAGAGAAATATTCAGCCGGGCAGCCGCAGCACAGAAGGAAGTGATTCCGCTGACCAGCTCAGTGTGATAACCGTCTGCCTCTACGCGATGCTGCAGATAAGAGAACGTAGAATACACGCAAGGATCACCGAGCGTCAGGAATACTACATTTTTGCCGGCATCAAGACAGGCTTCAAGTGCTTTTGCTCCTTTGGCATGATTTTCTTCCAGTTCTTTTGGATCGTGGGTCATAGGCATGTAGATCGGAAGCAGTTCTTTGTCCGCAAGCTCCGGAACCGCCTGAACTGCGATTTTATACGCAACTGTTTCTTTGACCTCGGCTCCCGGTACGGCAATGATGTTATTTTCGCGAATCATTCGAATTGCCTTCACTGTCATTAATTCCGGATCTCCAGGTCCGACGCCCACTCCATATAAAGTGCCTTTCATTGATAAAACCTCCTGATTAAAAAATGGTAACTGTTCAGGATAAGCAGTAAAATACCTGATGCTGAACCGTTACAAAAATGATTGAATTTATGAAACTGTAAAATAGCAGTTACAGTCATATCTTACAATTATACTAAAAATGTTTTATATTTACAATGACGGATTTGCTGTGTTATAGTGAAATTTACGGCAATAGTTCAGAACGGCTTCGGTAAAAGCGATCCGCATCGGACTGTTACGAGATATTCATGAAATATGGGGGAAATGGAGTGACGATATGAAAAGAAAATGGCCAGGTCTGATCGCAGCTGCAGTGATCAGTATAAGTACATGGAACTGTGTTAGCCAGGCAGCAGGGATGCAGATCGATAAAGCAGACGGGGAATATTCAATTCAGGTGGATCTGGAAGGCGGAAGCGGGAAAGCAATGGTAACGTCTCCTACGATTCTGACGGTGAAAGACGGACAGGCTTATGCACAGATTCAGTGGAGCAGCTCCAATTATGATTATATGATTGTGGACGGCGAACAGTACTTTCCGACAAATGAAGAGGGCATGAATTCCGTTTTTGAAATTCCGGTACAGATCATGGATGAGGGAATGCCGGTGATCGCAGATACGCTGGCAATGGGAACTCCTCATGAAATCAACTATACGCTGACTTTTTATTCAGATTCCATCGGATCCAAGAGCCAGCTTCCACAAGAAGCAGCCAAACGAGTTGTGGCAGTTGCAATGGTGATCATTGTAGGGGGAGGAATTCTGAATTACTTTGTAAAGAAAAAGAGACGCTGTTAGTGGGGAGAATGGTTATGAAGATTCACTTGATTGGTGCAGGAAGGTTATATACGAAAGACAATTTTGAGAATAGCAAAATCACAGTAATTGGATAGAGGATATCTGATTTATAGAAAGACCGATAAGCTCTGAAAGTGGAGTTTTATCGGTCTTTTGATATAGTTATATTTTGAAATGATGAATATGTGTTTTTGCTCTGGTAAAAATTTAACAAAAAGAGACTTCTAAAATTGTATATTTAGGCAAAAAGACGAAAAATATAAAATAGCAGCTTGACTATTTAGCAATGTCGATGTATAAGTTAGACATAAGCTGTAATACAACTAACAACATACATAATACAGGAAAAGGAGGAGAAAAAAAGAATTACAGCAAAGAACGTGAAAAATAAAATTATTAGTGGAGGTTTATTTTATGAGAATAAGAAAAGTGATAACAACAGCTTTATCTATGGCAATGGCAATGGGATTGATGACAGGTGGTATGGGCTCAGTAAAGGCAGACGGTGATAAGATTTCTCTTCTACTTACATATCCGAAAGAAAAAGAGGTTCTTTATCAGTGTATTGAAGATTTTACAACAGAAACCGGAATCGAGGTGGAGATTCAGTATATGCCACTTGAGGATTCCAGAAAGCAGATTAATGTTATGGTGGCAAGTGACAGTCTTCCGGATGTAATGGATGTGGATAATACGGATACAGCAACATACGCAAGAATGGGAATTCTGGCAGACCTGACCGAACGTGTGGAGAGCGAAATTGAGACAGATCAATATTATGAGGGAACATTGAAGCAGCAGATGGTAGACGATAAATATTATGGTCTTCCGTTTACAGCAAATAATCTCTGTATGTATTACAATAAAGATCTTTTGAATCAGGCTGGCGTAGAGGAAGTACCACAGAGCTGGGAGGAAGTCATCAACGCATGTGAGAAACTTAAAGAACTCGGTGTAAATGGATTTGGGGTTGCAGGTAGTCAGACGACGGATACTTCTTTCCAGCTGTGGCCGTTTATCTGGGGAGCAGGAGTAGACTGGGAAAATCTTGATTCTGATGCAACAGTGAAGATGCTTGATTTTTATAAAACGCTGGTTGATAACGAATACATGTCGACGGAAGCAGTCAATTATAATGCAGGTGATAATGCGAATCAGTTTACAGCAGGAAAGACGGCAATGATTATTGATGGACCGTGGAGATTGAGATCCATTCAGTCAGATGCTGGATTTGAATGGGGAGTAGCGAAGATTCCGGCAGGACCGGCAGGATTCAGTACAGTTCTCGGAGGACATAATTTTGCAGTCGTAAATAATGACAATACAGATGCAAGCTGGGAATTCATAAAATATATGAACAGTCCAGAGGTAATGGGTAAGTACAGTGAAGCAGAAAATTATATTCCGTCCAGAAAAGATGTAGCAGATAGTCTTGAGTATTTCAAAACAGAGCCAATCAGTACATTTGTTGAGATGATGGAAGTTGCGCAGCCGATGCCGAAAGAAAATTATAACAAGGTAAGTGATGTGATAATTCAAATGTGGCAGTCTGTAGTACTTGGTAAGGCAGATCCGCAGAGTGCAGCAACAACGGCAGCAGAGTCAATTGCAGCAATAAAATAGTGCTATAAAGACAGACGTGATTGATAGAAAAATGGTTTATCCGGACGGAGGTTTAGGACCGTCCGGATAAAATCAGAGGTAGCACAGAGGGGAGGGCATAATAAAATGAAACATTACAGTAAAAATACAATCAGAGAAAAGAGAGCGGGATATGCATTTTCCCTTCCAGCAGTTATTTTTCTGCTTGTAATTGTTGTTTACCCATTAATGTATAATATTTCAATGAGTTTTAAAGATGTGACGCTCGAAACTTTTAATACAGAACAGGTGTTTATCGGATTTCAAAATTATAAAGAAGTACTTGCAATGCCGATGGTGCAGCGGTCCATTTTTAATACGCTTTTTTTTACAATCGTATCATTGATTTTTCAATTTATTATCGGATTTGCATTGGCAGTTCTTTTTTCTAAAAAATTTGCACTGAACAAAATTTCAAGAGGATTATTGATGGTATGCTGGTTGATTCCAGTTATTGTATTTGCTTCCGTGTGGAAATGGATTTTTGCTGGGGATACATCTGGAATTTTGAATTATATTCTTATGAAAATTCATGTCATTGAAAAACCAATCAAGTGGCTGACTACTGAGTCAGGAGCTATGGCAGCTCTGATTATTTCAAATATCTGGAGAGGTGTTCCATTTAATATGTTGTTGCTGGCAACCGGAATTACAACGCTTCCAGATGATGTTTTTGAGGCAGCATCCATAGATGGGGCAAACAGACGGCAAAGTTTTTTTCGAATTACGGTTCCGTTGTTACGCCCAACGATTGTGAGTGTAATCACACTTGGTTTTATTAATACATTTAAAGTTTTTGATCTGATTTATATTATGACAAAAGGCGGGCCGATGGATTCTACGCAGATTTTAGCCACCGCATCGTATAAACTGACATTTTCAAATTTTGAATTTGGGCAGGGGGCGGCAGTTGCTAATATTATGTTGTTATTGATGTTGATTGCCGGATTCTTCAATTTGAAACTTACGGATAGAGAGGAGGTACGCTAAATGGAAAAAAGACACAAAAGAGAAAAAATAATTTGCAATATCATTGCAATTTTTATCTTGATTCTTTTTCTTTTTCCGATTTATTGGATGGTAATTACATCTTTGAAATCAGATAGTGAAATTTTTGCGGCGGTTCCGACTTTTTTTCCAGAGAAAATTACGCTGGAAGGATATGTTTCGCAGCTATTTGTAAGAGGTACAGTACCGGTATGGATTAATTTTAGGAACAGTCTTGTGATTGCAATAGCTTCTACTTTGATTTCTGCGACACTTGCCACATTTTCGGCATATGGGCTTGCACGGTTTCGCTTGAAATTGGGTAAGGTACTGCTGTTTGCAGTTTTGGTAACACAGATGATGCCGACTGTACTTTTCCTTTCACCATTGTTTATGACATTTAAGAAAATTGGTGTTTTAAATACTTTGCTGGCACCGGTTATTTATACCAGTTTAAATAGTATTCCATTTTGTATTATTACAATGAGACCATACTTCCTGGATATACCAAAAGAACTGGAAGATGCGGCAATTATTGACGGATGTGGGAGATTCCGTACATTTACAAGAGTTATGGTGCCGATTTCATATCCGGGTATTGTAGTTTCAGCAGCATTTACGTTTTTGTGGGGTTGGGGAGATTTAATGGGGGCACTTACGTTTATCCAGAATGATTCTCTGCATCCATTGACTGTAAACATGTATAAAGCGATCGGTGAATATGGAATTGAATGGAATAGTCTGATGGCATTTGCGGTAATTTTGACAATTCCTGTTTTGTTGATTTTCCTTTTTTTACAGAAGTATCTGATTTCAGGAATCACAGCGGGAGCAGTAAAGGGGTAAATACAAATAAAACAAGGGGGGAACAAAATTGAATAGTTCTACATTTCTTCTATGGAAAGAAGTCCAGATAAAAAAAGGTTTTTGGAAACAGAGGCAAGAGATCAATGAACAAGTTACGCTTCCGGCAGAATATGAACAATGCAAGATAACAGGACGGATTGATTCAGTAAAATGTGTTTATCAGGTAGAAAAAGATGTACACCCGATGAAAGGCGTATTTACGATTGACGGCGTGCTGGCAGAAAATATTTCTAGTGGAGATCGCATTCCGCGACCACATCATTACTGGGATTCAGATCTGGCAAAATGGATCGAGGCGGCATCCTATAGTCTGTATTATCATCCGGATGCGGAAATTGAAGCACAGATTGATGAGATTGTGGATGATTACGAAAAAATGCAGAAGCCGGATGGTTATCTGAATACGTATTATACCGTTGTAGAGCCAGGGCGGCGTTGGACTAATGTGTATCGAATGCATGAACTTTATTGTGCAGGTCATCTGATTGAAGCAGCAGTGGCGTATTATCAGGCTACCGGAAAAAGAAAGCTGCTTGATATTGTTAGTAGATATGCAGACTGTATTGATAGAACTTTTGGACCGGAAGAAGGAAAAATACATGGCTATCCTGGACATCAGGAAATTGAATTGGCACTGGTAAAGTTGTATCGGGTCACAGGAGAAAAAAGGTATTTGAAGTTGGCAAAATATTTTATTGATGAACGAGGACAGCAACCGTATTTTTTCGAACAGGAAGCTCAGCAGTATGGAAGGGATATAGAAGATGGTGGTCCGAAAGGGATTTTGGGTAAAAGCTTTTTATCGGTTGGACCGTACGCATTGTTTCAGGCACATTTACCGGTTCGGGAGCAGAAAACGGCGGAAGGTCATGCGGTAAGACTGACTTACATGGGATGCGCAATGGCAGATCTTGCATGCCAGACACAGGATGAAGGTCTGTGGCAGGCTTGTAAAACGCTTTGGGAAAATGTAACATTGCGCAGAATGTACATTACGGGCGGCGTCGGTACGCAGGATGGTTGTGAGAGGTTTAATTTTGATTACCATCTGCCGAATGAGGATGGTTATCAGGAAACATGTGCCAGTGTTGGAATGGTAATGTGGGCTGCAAGAATGCTGCAGGTAGATGCAGACGGAAAATATGCAGATATTATGGAACGTGCGCTGTATAACGGAGTGATCAGTGGCGTTTCTTTAAACGGAGACACTTTTTTCTATGCGAATCATCTGGCCGCAAAAAAAGAGATGTTTTCTCAGGATGTGATCCGGAATCCACGTATGTTTCCGGTGCGTCAGAGGTGGTTTGCTGTGTCTTGTTGTCCGATGAATCTTGCAAGACTGATTGAATCGATAGGAGGTTATATTTATTCTGTAAATACAGAGACATTGTTTGTGCATTTATTTGCAGAAAGCGAGACAGTTGTCTCTTTTGGAACGAAAAAAGTTCAAATAAAAATGCAGACGGAGTATCCGTGGGATTCCAAAATTATAATAAGAGTAAAAGCGGAGGAAGTGACAGGATTTCGTCTTGGTATTAGACTTCCGTACTTTGGTACAGATGCAAAGCTTTATGTTGATGGAGAAAAAAGTTCTTTTGAAGTATATAAAGGATATGTGTATCTGGAACGAAATTGGGAAAAAGAAACGGAAATCATGCTGGATCTGAAACTGAAACCAGTTTATATGGAAGCAAATCCGCAGGTACGGATGGATGCCGGAAAAGTAGCACTTCAATATGGACCGCTGGTTTATTGCCTAGAAGAAACAGATAACGATGTAAAACTGACGGAGCTTTTTGCAGATACGCGAGAAAAAGAGTTTGAAGTAAGTTTCGAAAAGGAGCTGCTTGGTGGTGTATGTATGATAGAAGGTCAGGCTTGGAAAAAAGATGAGGAGGGTTTTGAGGATGAGTTGTATCGGCCGGCAGAAGAGCATTATAAGAGAATACGGTTCCGAGCAATTCCATATTACGCATGGAGTAACCGTGAGCCGGGCGATATGGAAGTCTGGATGAATCGCCGATAGGATTCCGAGAGTACATAAGTAAAAACGGAGGGAATGGGATGAAAGCAATCATGTATGAGGGACCGGAGCAGTTGAAAAGAATGGAGATACCGGAACCGGAGCCCAAAGCAGGAGAAGTGAAACTGAAAATTCGTGCATGCGGAATCTGTGGAAGTGATGTGCATGGGTATCTTGGCAGTACAGGAAGAAGAATTCCGCCGATGGTCATGGGACATGAATTCTGCGGAGAAGTGGTAAAGCAAGGGGCAGGGGCATTCCAGTTTCATGTTGGTTCAAGGGTATCTGTTTATCCAGTGGATTTTTGCGGTACCTGTGAAATGTGCCAAAGAGGGGATGTGCATTTATGTCTGAACAAAAAAGCCTATGGCGTGTTGGATGTGAACGGTGCCTTTGCAGAATATATCTGTGTGCCGGAAAAATGTTGTTTTCCAATTGCGGATGGTGTGTCAGATGCAGTAGCATCGCTGATGGAGCCGTTAGCAGTAGCATATCGAGGGGTATCGCACGCAGGTGATCTTACAGGAAAGACAGTGCTTCTGGTTGGCACCGGAACAATCGGACTTCTGGCACTGGCATGTGTGAAGAAAGAGAAGCCGCAAAAAATTATTGTGTCAGATTTGAGCGATCATCGTCTGGAATTGGCAAAGAAAATGGGAGCTGATGTTGTAATCAATCCTGAAAAAGAAAATTTCAAAGAACGGATTTTGGAAGAAAGTAACAAAATGGGAGTAGATGTGGCTATTGAAGCAGTAGGTGTAGAAGCAACAGTTCAGCAGGCCATGAGCGCTTTGCGGTTTGGTGGAACAGCGGTATGGATCGGAAACAACAAGCCATTTATTTCTATCAATATGCAGGAAATTGTAACGAGAGAACTTTCTGTACATGGTTCATTTTTGTACGGTTATGAAGAATTTAAAGAAGTGGTTCAAAGCATTAATGATGGAACAATCGAGGTTGCGCCGTTGATTAGCAAAACGATTCAGTTGGATGAGGCGCCGGAATACTTTGAGATACTTGCACATAGACCTGGAAATTTAATTAAGGTAGTCGTAGTAAATTCATAAAGGGGGAAGCGGGATGAAGTATGAAAAGAAACTGATCGAAGAACTGGAAGAAAAAGCAAAACAGCTTCGACGCGATGTTGTGACATGTGTAGGAATCGGAAATGCCGGGCATATAGGAGGATCAAATTCTGCAGCGGATATCGTGGCGGCATTGTATTTTTATAAAATGCATCATGATCCGAAAAATCCACATATGGAAAATCGTGACCGTTTTCTCTTGAGCAAAGGGCATGTGGCGATTTTGCAGTATTCCGCTCTGGCAGAAAGTGGCTATTTTCCAAGAGAGGATCTGAGACATACGAAAGAGCTTGGTTCATATCTTCAGGGTCATCCGGATGTGCGTAAGACACCTGGAATTGAAGCAGGTACAGGTTCACTTGGGCAAGGACTTTCTATCGGACTTGGCCTGTCGCTGGGACAGAAGCTTGATGGAATCAATAGAAAGACATATGTTCTAATAGGGGATGGCGAGATTGCTGAAGGTCAGATATGGGAAGCAGCAATGGCAGCAAGTGCCTATCATGTAGATAATCTGGTGGCGATTGTGGATAAAAATGGTCTGCAGGCAAATGGAAAAGTAAAAGAACGTTTTGATTCAGGCGACATCGGAGCAAAATTTTTGAGTTTTGGCTGGAATTTGATTGAGATTGACGGTCACAATATGGAAGAAATTCTGGACGCATTGGACCGGGCAGATACAGTGAAAGGTGTGCCGACCGTAATAATTGCGCATACGGTAAAAGGAAAGGGACTCAGCTTTGCAGAAAATGTTGTGAGTTATCATAACGGAAAACTGGATGAAGAGACTTATGCAAAAGCCCTTCAGGAACTGGCGTAAGGAGGTAGAAGATGAGTTATACGAATCAGAGAATTGCGTATGGAAATACATTGGTTGAACTTGGAAAAAATAATAAACGGATTGTAGTACTTGACGCGGATTTGGGTGGCTCTACAATGGGTAAGATGTTTGAAAAAGAATTTCCAGAGCGTCATTTTGAGATGGGAATTGCAGAAGCAGATATGACAAGCGTTGCGGCTGGTTTGGCACAGACCGGAAAAATTCCATTTACTAATTCATTTGCAGTATTTTCAGGTGGAAGGGCATTTGACCAGATCAGACAGACGATTGCGATTGGAAAGCTGAATGTAAAAATCTGTGGCTCGTCTTCTGGACTTTCTGATTTTGGAGATGGGGCAACACATCAATGTATCGAGGATGTTGCGATTTTTCGAGCAGTTCCTAATATGACAGTAATTTGCCCGGCAGATGCAAACGAAACAGTGGAAGCAGTGAAAGAAATTGCGGAAATGGACGGACCGTGCTATATCCGATTAAATAGAAATGATTATCCGAATGTGACAATAGAGGGCGAACCATTTCAGATTGGCGAACCCAAAATTATAAAAGAAGGATCGGATATTGTTGTTTTTGCAATGGGCTATATGGTGGGACTTGCATTGGAGGCGGCAAAGGAACTGGAAGAAACCGTTTCGGTGAAGGTAGTAAATGTACCAACAATTAAACCTTTAAATCAAACAGCAATCTGTGCAGCAGCAAAAGACTGCAAAGCGGTGGTTACAGCTGAAGAGCATAATATAAAAGGCGGGCTTGGAAGTGCAATAGCAGAAGCTTTATGTAAAGAGCGAAAACCAATCGAATTTGTCGGAATAGAAGATACTTTTGGGTGCAGTGCTCATAATTATCAGGAATTGCTTGCATATTTTGGATTGACAGCAGAGCACATCAAGGAAGCAGTAATAAAAATGAATCAGTACAAGTAAAAATAAAAAGGGGGATATACAGATATGAAGATTGGATTTATTGGACTTGGAATTATGGGAAAACCTATGGTGAGAAATCTGATGAAAGCGGGTCATGAAGTAGTTGTATATGACGTTATTTCAGAAAATGTGGATATTATGGTGAAGGAGGGCGCTATTGCGGCGGAATCTTCAAAAGAGGTTGCACAAAGATGTAAGCTGCTTATTACAATGCTTCCAAACTCACCACATGTAAAGAACGTAGTGATGGGAGAGAATGGTATTCTTGAAGGGGCGCAGGAGGGATCGATTTTAATTGATATGAGTTCGATTGCTCCGTTAGCATCAAAAGAAATCTGCGAAGCATGCGCAAAAAAAGGTGTCAAAATGATCGATGCACCGGTGTCTGGAGGAGAACCCAAGGCGATCGATGGAACCATGTCAATCATGGTAGGTGGAGATAAAGCAATTTATGAGGAAGTTTATGAAATTTTAATGGCAATGGGTGGCAGCGCTGTGTATTGTGGAGAGATTGGAGCAGGAAATACGACAAAATTGGCAAATCAGGTGATTGTGGCATTAAATATTGCAGCTGTATCAGAAGCGTTTATGCTCAGTACGCGAGCAGGGGTAGATCCGGAAAAGGTATTTGATGCAATCAAAGGAGGACTGGCTGGATCGACAGTTATGAATGCAAAGGCACCGATGATGATGGATGGTAATTTTAAGCCGGGCTTTAAAATTGATCTGCATATTAAGGATCTGAACAATGCACTGGAGACAGGGCATGCAGTTGGAGCACCGCTTCCATTTACCGCACAGGTAATGGAGATACTCCAGCATCTTCATACAGAAGGTCTTGGGCAAGCGGATCACAGCGCAATTGTAAACTATTATGAAGAACTGACAGGAACGAAAATCCGTAGGTGAGAAAAAACGTTTCCTTTTTCACGGTTTCTAGTATATACTGGAAATAGTAAAAAGAAAGAAGAGGTTCTTATGGAGATTAAACCTATACGTAAAGTAAATGTTGGGGAAATGGTATTTAATCAGCTTCAGAATTTACTGATTCGCGGGGAATGGAAACCGGGGGACAGGCTGCCGTCTGAAAATGAACTAGCCGAGTTGTTTCATGTAAGTCGAATTACAGTTCGTCAGGCGCTGCAAAAGCTGTCAGCCATGGGTCTTATTGAAACCAGACTGGGAGAAGGTTCCTTTGTCAGAAAAGTGGATGCAAGTGAAAGTATGAATGCGCTTGTATCGACGTTATATCTGGATAATGCTTCCAGTCTTCAGGTCTTCGAATTTCGCGAAATACTAGATACAGAGGCAGCCGGGCTCGCTGTAGAAAGAGGAACTGAGGAAGAGATTCAAGAATTAGAGATAATTCTTCATGACATGAGACGGTACTTTGAGAGCAAATTATATGATGAATTTGCAAAAAAAGATCTTGAATTTCATTTCCAAATCAGTAAGATGACAAAGAATAAATTTTTGATTCAAACAAATATGATTTTAAAGAAAGTGCTGGAAATATCGATGGAAGATGTAGTCAATAAAATGGGGTGTGAACCAGCACTGTATTATCATCAGGCAATTTTAGATGCCATCAGAAAAAAGAATAAAAAAGAGGCAATGTGTCTGATGAGGGAGCATATTCGAAGAAATGCGACATACTATGATGAAAATGCGGAAAGAATGATTGTAGAAAAGTAAATGATTGATAGGATGCTGCCTGTAAAATAATGGGCAGCATTCTGCAATATATGGGAGATGTGCAAAAATGAAAGCAGTAGTTGCAGTAGATTCATTTAAAGGAAGTATGACCTCCATGCAGGCCGGAAATGCAGTAAAACGAGGAATTCTTTCCGCATGTCCAAATGCGGAGGTCGTGGTCTGCCCGGTCGCTGATGGCGGTGAGGGAACGACGGATGCGCTAATCGAAGGACTGGGAGGAGAAAAGATCAGTCTGACAGTAACAGGACCTTATGGGGACTTTGTATCGTGTTATTATGGATGGCTTTCGAAGCAGAAAACGGCTGTCATGGAAATGGCATCCGCAGCCGGGATTACGCTGGCAAAGGAAAGAAATCCGCTTCGTGCATCTACGCGTGGGGTGGGAGAAATGATCGCGGACGCGCTTAAAAGAGGATGCCGGAATTTTATAATTGGAATCGGAGGAAGTGCCACGAACGATGGCGGAATTGGAATGCTGAAGGCACTTGGCTATTCATTTTTGGATGAAAAAGGGCAGGATGTCGGTGAAGGTGCACAGGCACTTGGAAAAGTAATGAAAATCGGTGGAGATAAACGGAACCCATTACTGGAGCAGGCTCATTTTCAGATTGCCTGCGATGTGATAAATCCACTTTGCGGTGTAAATGGAGCCACGTATATCTTTGGACCGCAAAAAGGTGTCGTGGAGGAGCAAAAACAGCCGCTTGATGAGGCGATGCATCATTATGCGGAGGTTGTGGAACAGCATTTTCATTGTGATGCGATGAACCAGGCAGGTGCGGGTGCTGCGGGAGGACTTGGTTTTGCATTTCTGACTTTTCTTGGAGGCGAGTTGATACCGGGAGTTTCTCTTGTTTTGAGTGTGAACGGATTGGAAAAGGAGCTTCAGGATGCAGATATTGCAGTGACCGGCGAGGGAAAGCTGGATGCGCAGTCTATAATGGGAAAAGCGCCGATCGGAGTGGCACGACTTGCAAAAAAATACGGCGTAAAGACCGTCGCTTTTGCCGGAAGCATCGGAGATGACGCCGGAGAATGCAACAGAGCTGGAATTGATGCGTTTTTTCCAATTGTACGTGGGGTGACGACGCTGGATGAGGCAATGGAGACAGAGAGGGCAGAGAAAAATATGGAAGCAGCGGTGGAGCAGGTGTTTCGGCTGCTGTGAAAGAGAAAGTGAAAATATTCGGAATGGCTAAAAATTCAGATTCTGATTGACAAACATATAATAATAGAATATAATCCTTATTAAGAAACATTACTAATAAGGTGAACAAATGGAAAGAAGAAATACGATTCAGAAAGCTCTTATTCTGAGGGCAGTATGTGAATTAAAACGCCATCTGACAGCTGATGAGGTGTATGAATTTGTAAAAAGAGATCATCCGTCTATAGGGAAAGGGACGGTATACCGCAATCTTGCTATTCTGACAGAAGAGGGTGCAATAAGGAAGGTAGAAGTTCCGGACGGATCTGATCGTTTTGATTTTACATTGAAAAATCATTATCATGTCAGATGTGTGAAATGCGGAGAGGTATTTGATGTTGATATGGATGAAATACCGGATCTGCAAAAGAAAATACATGATACACATGGAATGGAGTTTTTGACGTACGATATTTTTTTCAAGGGAATTTGCCCGGAATGCAGGGCACAAGAGAAGGAGGATAAACGATGAAATACGTATGTGACGTCTGTGGATGGGAATATGATGAGGAAAAGGGATATCCGGAAGGTGGAATTGCACCTGGTACAAAATGGGAGGATGTTCCGGAAGATTTTGAATGTCCGCTGTGTGCAGTGGGTAAAGATCAGTTTTCCGAAGAATAAATTTTCAGATGAGACGCCCCGTTACAGGGGCGTCTTTTTACTTGACTTCTTTTCCATCGATCAGTACATGTCGGATTACACCGGTCAGCTCAAAAGGACTGCCGTCTGCAATGACGATATCGGCGTCTTTTCCTTCTTCCAGGGAACCGACACGGTCTGCGATGCCGATGTGTTCAGCCGGGTGGATGGTGATGGCACGGAGCGCATCATATTCGTCCATTCCGGCTTTGATTGCAAAGCCTGCGCAAAGAGGGAGGTAGTGGAGCGGAATTACTGGTGCGTCGGTGATGATGGAGACATGACATCCGGCGTTGGCAAGGATTCCGGGAGTTTCCCAGGTCTTATTTTGAAGCTCAAATTTTGTTGCATGTCCGAGGGTCGGACCGACAGCAAGCGGAAGGTTTTCTTTTGCAAGCTCGTCCACAATCAGATGTCCCTCTGTTACATGCTCCAGTGTCAGATCAATCCCAAATTCCTTTGCAATGCGGATTGCAGTGCAGATATCGTTTGCCTGGTGCGCATGCGCTTTTAAAGGGATCTCATGGTTTAATACCGGGATCAGAGCCTCTGCCTTCTGATCGTAAGACGGGAGTTTGGAGATATCATCACCGGCTGCTTCTTTTTTTGCCTTATAGAGCTTTGCATGGCTTAACGCGCCGCGGATCATAGAAGCATTTGTCATACGGCTGGAGATGCCCTGATTCTGGTAGCAGCGCTTCGGGTTTTCGCCGAACGCGCATTTCATGGCAATCGGGAATTTTACGATCATGTTATCGACACGGTTGCCGATCGGTTTGATGGCCGCAAAGGTTCCACCAATCGCATTGGAGCTGCCAGGACCGGTTGCAAAGCAGGTAACACCGGCCTTTGCCGCCATCTTCATACACGGATCGAAGGGGTTGATGCCATCGATGGCCTGTACCTGTGGAGTGACAGGATCGTTCAGCTCATTGTAGTCCTGTCCCTCATAGCCGATTCCATAGCCATCAAGGCCGATGTGGCAGTGTGCGTCTATAAAGCCAGGATACACGTGGAGGCCGGACGCATCAATCACCTCCGCATTTTCAGCAGAGATGTTTTGACCGATTTTTACAATCTTCCCATGATCAATCAGAAGATCAGCGACAAAGACATCCTTTGTTATCGCTGTGTGAAGAGTTCCGTTCTTAATGCAAATCATTTGAAAATACTCCTTTTGTTCTGTATGTATGCCGGGATTTTCTACCCAGAAGCTTCCTGAGTATATCCGGCTTGTTTGTACATATAGTATATGCAATGTGTGATGAAAACGCAAGATTGAAAACAGACGAATTCGTGAAAAACAGGATAAATCACCGATAAAAGAGCGCAGCGATTCACAAAACCGGACGAAAAGCTGTGCTTTTTGGTTTGAAAATGAATTCCGAAAATGGCTATTTTACTCTCTGCATCGCAGGACGCTTTTGTTGTACTTGATTACTCCAAAATCTTAGATTGAAAAAGCATTTCTGCTATTCAGAAATCTGGAGCAGGAAAATTTCCAGAATGTAATGAACCAGCTGTAAACCAGCAGTTATTACAACAAGATGCACGATTATACAGGCAAGTTGGGAGTGGTATTTACAAAAATTCTGACACCGGAGTATTTGTCGGAGCGTATGACTGACAGGGAGATACACGAGACTGTCAGGATTGCGAAGAAGTTTCTTTCTCTTCACAGTCCTGGCAGATTCCATGAAGCATATCTCCGCTGCACTGCAGACGGAATCTTCCCTCATCTTTTAAATATTCTTCGATGTCAGATACACTGACAGTAACAGCCTGTTGTCTTTTCAGATATTCCAGAATAAGCTGTCTTGTTTTTGTGGTATATGGTTTTCTCTCAGCCATGGCTTTATCCCCTTCGTTTAAGTCCTTTCTATTTATTGTATCCTTTTATTCCGGCCGCGTCTGCAATGAATCCGGTATCAGCTTCAAAGCAATCCTGACAGTGGTATTCATCTGGAATAATCAACCTTTGCATAAGAACATGCATAATAAAATACATTCAGTGATTTCTCCGTTATTCCGGATAAAAATGCTGATACAGAAACCGGATAGAATGTGCAGATTCTAAGGTCAGCATGGATAATATCAGCAGAAATAAGGTATCTGCTGTTGGAACAGAAAAAGTTTCAAAATAAATCAAAAAATATTGATAAAGTCTACCGATTAGTGTCTTTTCGTTGTATAATGCCTTTGGTGTACAGGGTCACTTTCCTTTGTAATGTTGTATGCAAACTCATTATATATCAGAAAGCCCTGTACGATATTTTTTATAAAAAAGTTGTAAAGTGGTGTGACATCAAGTGGAATCAAAAAAATTCTAAAAAGTATATCTTTATATTGCATGAGTATGATACAATTGGTTGTGAACACTAAGAACTAAGGAAAAACCATCTATGCTAAATAAAAAAGATTTCTTAAAATATGCTTCAAAACTAGCCTTTCCGATCATGATCCAAAATCTGATCGGAACTCTGGTAAACATTGCCGATACGGTAATGCTTGGATATGTAAGCCAGACTGCCATGTCTGCTTCATCCCTTGCGAACCAGTATACTTTTATTCTTTTCTGTTTATATTATGGTATGGCCACGGGTACTTCAGTTTTATGTGCCCAGTACTGGGGAAAAGGTGATAAAAAGACAGTAGAAAGAATTCTTGGCCTGGCGGAACGAATCTCCCTGATCGTTTCCCTCGTGTTTTTCGCGATTTCCTTTTCTATGCCAACTACGATCATGAAGATCTTCACAAGCAGTCCGGATACGA
>ERZ894186.510-NODE-510-length-16029-cov-9.481157_pt1 | contig 16029 bp, 13 predicted proteins | sample MGYA00380280_ERZ894186 | MGnify/ENA primary metagenome ERZ894186 (study PRJEB32331, sample SAMN06328449) | human gut metagenome | biome: human gut microbiome; feature: stool | host: Homo sapiens | collected 2013-02-13 ... | reverse complement strand
CTGCCTGATGCACGAAGAACTTTTTCCGATGCTCGGCAAACTGATCCGCTGCGGAAATCCAGATGCCCAGCGTCAGCTGCACAATTTTATCGAAAATGAGCGCTACCATTACACCGACCTGCACCATGGCAAACGTCTCCTCGATACGCTCTGGAAGCTGGAGCAGGCCGTGTGGAACCAGAATTATCTTGAGATCCGTTACCACAAAGCGAGCTGCCAGGAACTGGTGGCGCGCAGGGTACGGCCGGTCGGGATTTTGTTTTCGGAGTTTTATTTTTATCTGCTGGCGTATATTGAGCCGGAGAAGAAAACGGAAAACAAAGAAGTGCCGGAAAAAGAACGGGCAGACAGTGATTCAGTAAATGGCTCTGCACAGATCAGGGAGCACATTTTGAATGAGAAAAAACAGCCGCCTGATAAGTCATCTGTATCTGGTGAAGAAAAGCTGACGCAGAGTTTGAATGCTGATTTTAAAGAAAGAAATCAGGCGTTTTGCAAAGAATCCTGTGGAGCGGCTCAGCCGGATGAAGAGAATTCATACGAACCCTATCAGATAGTTTACGGCAGCCCGCGCGAGCAGTCACCGACTATCTACCGCATCGACCGCCTGGAGCGATTGAAAGTTCTGGACGACCATTTTCTGGTCGAGTACGCCTCTCGCTTCGAGGAAGGCGAGCTGCGCAAGCGCATCCAGTTCATGTACGGCGGCAAGCTGAAAAAAGTTCGTTTCCGTTATCATGGCAGCTGCTCGGACTACATCCTGGATCGTCTTCCAACCGCAAAAATCATCCGAGAGGATGAGGAAGGAATGCTGATCGAGGCGGAGGTGTTTGGAGATGGGATTCATTTCTGGATGAAGGGACAGGGAGAGGTGGAGGAAGTGTGAAGGGGGGGAAAGAAAATTACGAACAATCAAGGAGAACAATGACACTGGACTATTTCAGAAAGAAGAATTCAAACATTGTGTAGGGGTGATCTGATTGGAAGAGGATAAAAGGAAGAAGGATAAGCAGGACAATGTAATTCGAGCCGGTATGTCAGGTGCTTCATATGAAACGATACAAAGATGCGGAGCAGCTGAAAAAGAACATCTTGTGGCTTATTCAGGAATAGATAATGAAAATGGAACACGTTTACAGAAAAGTTTAAAAAGTATACATGCGCAAAAAACGAATGATGCGTATGCAAATACAATCAAGCAGCAGAAAGCGGGATGGGCAGCGGAGGTAAAGGATACGGCATCCACGAATGCAGAAAACATTATTGCCGGAAAAAATACGAGAAAAATCAGGCACGACGATCTGCCAGATACTCCGGCAAATCATCCGCTTTTTGACCATGTAGAAGTGGACGCTGATGGAAATGTTATTGCCGGATCTGGTACTCAGATGAAGTTTGTAGGTTCGTCTGCAAAAGATCCGACAGGAACAGGCAATGCAGAAAGGGCTTTGGAAAAACTACAGTCCAGGAAATTCCAGAAGTACCTTGATAATGATGTGAAAATTGAAGTTCCAAAAGATGAGTATCAGCAAATGGTTGATCGGGCATCGGAGGAAATAAAATCTGTACAAAAGCAATTGGAGAAAGCCAAAGCTTCTGGAAATGAGAAGGCGGTAGCTGATTTAGAAAAAAAGCTCAGTAATTTAAATAAATTAAAGAAGAATCTCAGACCAAGTAAAGTAACCAGAAAAGAGGCGATCGAGGCAGCTGAGGCACCCAAAATATCAACAGCAAAAAGCATGGCGAAGATTTCTCACAAAGCAGGAGTCAAAACTGCAGAAACAGCAGCATTAGTTGGTAGCTGTGCTTCGCTGGTAAGAAATGTTGTTGCAATGTGCAAAGGAGAAGTGGGGGCTGATGAGGCGCTGATGAACGTTGCAAAGGATACGGCACAATCGGCAGCGGTTGGCTATGCTACCGGGTTTGCCGGGTCAGCGTTGAAAGGCACTATGCAGAATTCAAAGTCTGAGTATATTCGAGCGCTGTCGAAAACGAATTTGGCGGGCACTGTCGTTTCAGTGGCGGTAGGTGCTTCTAAGACGATTGCCAGATACTTAAATGGAGAAATTGATGGAACTAAGTGCTTAGAAGATTTAGGAGAGCAGGGAACGGGAATGATTGCCTCCTCTATGTTTGCTGTGATTGGTCAGGCTACGATACCGATTCCGGTAGTGGGAGGTTTAATTGGCGGTATGGTTGGATATGCGCTGTCATCTGCTACCTATGGAATATTACTGGGATCGCTGCAAGGGGAAAAGAAAGCTCATGAGGAACGAATTGCTATTGAAAAAGCGTGTGAAGAGCAAATAAAAATGATACGAGAATACAGGGCGCAGATGAATAAAATTATAGAAGAGTATCTATCAGATGCGATGGAGATATTCAATGAATCTTTTTCAGGAATCAAAGATGCTTTGGCTATTGGAGATATTGATTTGTTCATTGAAAGCGCAAATAACATAACAGCTTCATTAGGCGGGAATAAGCCATTTGAAACGATGGATGACTTTAACAATAAAATGCTTTTAGGAGAAACTTTTCGGCTGTAAAGGGAGGGCTAAAAATGAGTGGCAGAGAACAGGCAAAACTATACTATCTGTATATGATGTCAGATGGAGAAGTGTCGGAAAAAGAAGAAAATCTGTTTAAGGAAATATGCAGGAGTTTAGAATTAGATGTAGATGACATAAAAAAGGTAAAAGCGGAATGTATGGAAATACGTGACGGTGAAAAATTGTCTTGCATTGACGTGGTAACTAAAAATATTGAAACTTCGTATGAAATGAGTGGTATTCTGAATATCGGTTTAAACGGATATATTTCTGGAAAGGATAAAGCCAGGATATTATGGAACTTAATAAACCTAGGATATGCAGATTCTCAGTATACGATTGATGAGAGAGAAGTGGTCGATTTTTTAAGAGAACATTGGAAAATTCCGGAAGTATTATATCAGGAAATGATCGATGTTGCAGAAACCTGTCTGGCACTTGAAAAGCACAGAAGCTGGATTGAAGAATTACCAGATTCGAATTACAAATTAGAAAAAAGAAAAGCAGTTAAAAAGAATATCAAGCATGTACAGGAAATGGTTTTAACAGCAATTTCAGAAACGAAGATCAAAAATAATACGTTTTTGGATATGTTGTTTGAATGATTCAGCAAAGGTGTTAACCAAGGTTTTTGCTTAAGAAAAGGGAGGAATTATTTATGCCAATACCATTGTTATTTATCGCAGCAGGAGCAGGCACTGCATTATTTGGAGTAGGAAAAGGAATTAAGGCCGGAATTGATCAGCAAGAGGCGAGTGATACAAATCGTGAATCAGAAAATATAGTTGAAAGTGCAAAAGAAAAAATAAACCAAAGTCGAAAAAATTGTGGAGAAGCAATCGATGAGCTTGGAAAGAGAAAAGTAGCTGTTCTCAATTGGAGTATCAAATCATTTATTGATCAATTCGAAAAAATAAATCATGTCGAGTTGAGTGAATCCAAAGGATTAAATGAATTACAGAAAATGGTAGTGGATAAAAAGTCATTTTCGGATTTAAAAGAATTACAGGGGATGGCATCATCGTTGGCAGGCGGGATGGCATCAGGAGCTATGGCAGGAGCGCTTACCGCATTTGGAGCATATGGAGCAGCAGGAGCTTTGGCAACTGCATCAACAGGTACCGCAATTGCTTCTTTGAGTGGAGCAGCAGCTACAAATGCAACTTTGGCATTTTTTGGCGGCGGGGCTTTATCGGCAGGAGGGCTTGGAATGGCCGGCGGTACAGCAGTTCTTGGTGGTTTGGTCGCAGGTCCTGCATTAGCAGTTCTGGGTGTTGTTTTGGGTGCCAAGGCATCTGAAAATCTGGAAAATGCCAAGGCAAACATGGCCAAGGCGAAAGAGTTTAGGGAAGAGATGGAAACAGCAAGTGCTTTATGTAATGGAATAAGAAAAAGATCGGCAATGTTTGAACGATTCCTCCTCAGACTTCAAACTGTTTTTGATCCTTTGGTTTACAGAATGTCAGAGATAATAGCAGAAAAAGGAGCAGACTATAGAAAATTCTCGGAGGAAGAAAAGCAGGTTGTTGCGTCAGCAATGTCTTTGGCGGGCGCGATCAAAGCAATTCTTGATACGGCGATTCTTGATAAGGAAGGAAATCTTACGGAAGAATCTGGGGTTATAATCGGGGAAACCAAGAAAAAAATTGAGACGATTATAGCATGATATTTGAATGTGATAAATGTGGGATATGCTGCAGACATATAGATCAAATTCCACAATTAAAGCAATTTGATTTGGGGAATGGACAGTGTATTCACCTGTCAGTAGATAATTTATGTGATATCTACTTACATAGGCCGGAGATATGCAATGTCGATAAAATGTATGAACTGCATTTTAAGGACAAGATGTCGAGACAGGAATATTTGGCGCTGAATTATGAAGGCTGCAGAGATCTGAAAAAAAGATTTTCCTGACATTTGCTATAAAAATACACCACTTTACAACTTTACAAATGATATCCCTGTCGGCTAACCAGCCGTTTTATGGCATTCACCAACCATGTAGATTTTATTCCTGTTTCGATGTTTTTGACGAAACTGACGTAAAATATCTGTTCCTGAATTTTCTGGCTGATGAAAAAACGGAAGTCCTGTACGCTTTCACTGCGGTATGCGGAAAAATTTTCTTCCTGATACGGCAGCAGTTTCATTGCGCAGTAGCTGATATTGATCAGGTTGACTAGCATCTCGATCCCTTTGCGGCTCCGCACCATGTAGCTGCAAAAAGACCAGAATGTTTTCTGCTCGTAATAGCTGACTTCAATATTCCACCGGAAAGAGTACAGGAACAACGGGATATATTTCATCCAGTTACTCCCGGCATGGTTTAAAGGTTTTTTTTCCTGCCATGCGCAGAAAATCTGCAGTTCTTCCGGAAACACAGTGCTGAAAAAGAGACGCTTTGCTGTATTCTCTTTCCCGGCAGAAGTAACATAGGCAAGTACCTCCCTGGTCCCGAAAAGCCTTGTAAGCCCCCTGCGTACACCGATATAGTATCCATCGATTTTTTCATCGGAAAGCGTAAAATCGTTTTCCAAAGAGAGCTGTCGGCTATGCTTCGCAGGGCGGCCACGCCGTCCGGTACGTTCCGGTGCAAGATCATAAAGGACAGAATCAGACCTTGCGTTCCCAATCAGGCCAAGGTTTGGGTATTCGTTTATAACAGAAATAAGATTCTGTTTTGTATACCAGCTGTCGCACAGGATGATTACCTGTTTCTTCCCTGAAAATTCCGGCATGACCTGACAGAGCATGGATGCAGCCAGTTCAAGCTTTGACTGCTTCTTCTGCCACATGCGGTATCCGAGTGGGACTGCAAGGTAAGAGACTTTATCCTGCTTCCAGACAGGAACACAGAGCATGATGCTTACAAAGCAATGGCCATTTAAATAACAGGAGCCATTATGTGCAGCATGGTCAAAGAGTTTTGAAACATCTGCAAATTTTGTACCTGACTTTGGGACCATAGTATCATCGATACAAAGAAAAACGGGTTGTGTTTTGAGGCTGTCCGGAACCAGACGCAAAGTAATCCGGGCAGTTGCATTCATGAACCGCGAGTAATCCGCTTTTGCATAAGTACAGGCAAAATAAAACGCATTGAGCGATTTTCCGGTAATAGCGGAGAGAAAATGCCGGTACAGGAAACGGATGGAATGTACAGATTCCAGAGCCAGTATGGAAAGCACCAGCAAAAACAGGGTATCTGCGGTTGGCGCGGAAAAAGTTTCAAAATAAGCAGAAAAATATTGATAAAGTCTACCAATCAGTGTCTTTTCGTTGTATAATGCCTTTGTCGTACAGGGTCACTTTCCTTTGTAATGTTTTGGTCAAACTCATTATACATCAGAAAGTCCTGTACGATATTTTTTATGAAAAAGTTGTAAAGTGGTGTAGAAGAATTTAAATTTGTATTATTTTTTAATCCCTCCGGAAAATGTCCCTTGTATATACCTTCTCCTGCACATCATCAAGGCAGCTATCATAACGGTTTGCAATGATTGCCTGACTCTGTGCTTTAAATTCATCTAAGTTATTCACTACCTTACTGCCAAAGAAAGTCGTTCCATCTTCAAGTGTTGGCTCATAAATGATTACGGTTGCTCCTTTTGCTTTAATACGCTTCATAACTCCCTGAATACTACTCTGGCGGAAGTTATCCGAATTGCTCTTCATTGTGAGTCTGTATACACCAACAACAACTTCATGCTCTTTATGTACGTCATAGCAGTCACTTGCCTCATATCCACCTGCGATTTCTAATACACGATCTGCAATAAAATCTTTACGTGTGCGATTCGATTCTACGATTGCCTCAATTAAATTCTCCGGTACGTCTGCATAGTTCGCCAGTAACTGTTTTGTGTCTTTTGGCAGACAATATCCCCCATAACCAAAGGACGGATTATTGTAATGAGTGCCGATACGTGGATCAAGGCAGACTCCGTTAATAATCTGCTGTGTATTTAAACCTTTCATCTCTGCATAAGTATCTAACTCATTAAAATAGGATACACGAAGAGCAAGATAGGTATTGGCAAATAATTTTACTGCCTCTGCTTCTGTAAATCCCATAATTAATGTATCAATATCTTCTTTAATCGCACCTTCCTGAAGAAGACTTGCAAATGTCTTTGCTGCCTTTACCAGGCGTGCATTATCTACATCTGTTCCAACGATGATTCGGGATGGATACAGGTTATCATAAAGAGCCTTTGACTCACGTAAAAATTCTGGACTAAAAATAATGTTATCACAGTGGTATTTCTCACGAACAGATGCTGTGTAGCCTACTGGAATAGTAGACTTAATAACCATAATCGCATCCGGATTATATTTGATGACAAGTTCGATTACAGCTTCTACTGCAGAAGTATCAAAAAAATTCTTCTTACTATCATAGTTCGTCGGTGCGGCAATGACAACATAATCGGCATCTTTATAAGCAGCCTCTGCATCTAATGTCGCTGTCAGATTTAACTCTTTCTCTGCTAAATACTTTTCAATATAGTCATCCTGAATCGGAGACTTTCTGTTGTTGATTAAATTCACTTTTTCTTCAATGATATCCACTGCCATTACTTCATGATGCTGAGATAAAAGTGTGGCAATAGATAAGCCAACGTATCCTGTTCCTGCTACTGCGATTTTCATGTGTGTTCTTCCTTTCCTTAAATATCTTTATTATTATCGCTAAACTTCTTTCTGATATTTCCTGACTGACGGGTTTTAAATGAATTATCATATTGTAAATATTACATATAAAACTCCTTATACCACTCAGCAAACTTTCTAAGACCATCTCTTAAACTCGTTGCCGGTTTAAATCCAAAGTCTTCCTCTAATGCAGATGTATCTGCATAAGTTACCGGAACATCTCCCGGCTGCATTGGCACTAACTTCTTATGTGCTTCAAAATCATAATCTTCCGGTAAAACACCTGCACGAATCAATTCCTGCTGTAAAATGTCTACAAAGTCAAGCAAATTTTCTGGCTGATTATTTCCAATATTATAAACAGCATATGGTGGAATTGGAAGTCCGTCCTCTCCATTCTTCTTCTCTGGAGCTGCCTGCATTACTCGTTTTACACCTTCTACAATATCATCTACAAATGTAAAATCTCTCTTGCAATTTCCATAATTGAAAATCTGAATTGTTTCATTATTACGAAGCTTATTTGTAAATCCAAAGTATGCCATATCCGGTCTACCTGCCGGACCATATACTGTAAAGAAACGAAGTCCTGTAGACGGAATATTATATAACTTACTATATGCGTGTGCCAACAACTCATTGGACTTCTTCGTTGCTGCATACAAAGATACTGGATTATCTACCTTATCCTCTGTAGAATATGGCACCTTCTTATTACTTCCGTAAACAGAAGAAGATGAGGCATAAACTAAATGCTCTACTCCCTTTGCTCCCTTATCATAAGAATGACGGCAAGCTTCAAGAATATTGTAAAAACCAATGAGGTTCGATTCGATATAAACATCCGGATTCGTAATAGAATAACGAACACCTGCCTGTGCTGCCAAATTTACAACAACATCCGGCTGATATTTTTCAAAAACAGAATCAACCAATGCTTTATCCGCAATAGAACCTTTCACAAAAGTCCAACTAGATTCTGTATGTTCCTCTGCTGACTTCTCAATTTGCTGTAAGCGATACTCCTTGATTGAAACATCGTAATAATCATTCATGTTGTCAATTCCAACAATCTCTATCTTTTTTACTGTATACAACAATTCTAATATTAAATTAGCACCAATAAACCCTGCCGCACCAGTTATCAGCACTTTCTTTCCCTGTAATTTAATATTTATTTCTCTCATTTTTCTCCTTTACTTTATGCCTTTTTCTTAATTCAATCAAATTCTATATGCCCTTTCCATCCAGAAGTTGGCTCAAAATTGAAGTACCTGATTTTCTTTATTTCGTCATTACTTCTATTATCCAATTCCTCAATATTTGATTTAACCATTATATTATCAGGCGTATCGTCAATTATATATTTTTCTTTTTTCATTGCCGCTCTTACTATTACCGGAATTTTCTCATAATCAAATCCCATTATTGATGCAATAACTTTATCAAACTTTACAGGATTAAATCCAACTGCAATTATTCCACAATTTTTGCATGTCGGCATTACTGGTCCCTCACCCTCTCCACTTTTTACCATATCTGCTATAATAATTACCTTGCGCTGTTTAGTATCCTGAAGAATTCCTTTCTTATCCGCATAATATACTATTTTATTTATATCTGTCACAGTTTTTGAAATCGTATCATTCCCATACCAACTGCCTTCCACATACTTGTTCTTTTGAAATCTTAATATTACTGAACAGCACTTAATCATATATTGAACTATTTTTACGTATTTATATTTTTTATTAGCCTGATACATATTTTTTTTATCCAATAAGGCAGATCTAATAGAATGGATTAAATTCTTTTTTTCATATTCATCTCCCCCAGTATCCTTTGAACCTTTTGTATGATGAGGCAAAAACTCTTTTCTAATATTAACACCAACAAAATTTTTTAATGATATTGTAGCTCCTGCTTTTCTATGCGATTTAGGTTTTGGCATATTAATAATAACATCTGCTTTTAACACATAATCTGATATATAATATTCGTGTTTCAAAGGTGAGTGATGCTTTTTCATTATTTCAGGATTATAATTCGTGATTCTCATTCTATTTAATTTATGTGAATCAGTTCCATAAAATTCACTATTATCTTTCAAATCAATAATAGTTCCTTTTGCGTCTTTATTTATAGTATTTATATACACCCCCCCATCAATTACATTTGATGTCAACTCTCGAAAATCAACTATTGATACCTTTTTTCCCTTCTTCTGATAATATTTCACCAAATCCAAATATCCACTTGTTTCAATCAAATGTTTAAAATTACACTCTTGCATAGGTGCATCACCTAAAATAATTTCTCCTGTATTTCCTAATGCGATTAAAACATAATCAATTACCGCAGCTACTACCGACGGTTGAGTATACAAACATTCAGTATCTCCATTAAGTTTATTTTCATCCATAACGAGATTAGGCTTAATTAATACACAATCCCCTTTTTTTATTATACTTCCAAGTGGATTCCATTCTCTTGATCCATAATGTGAATCATCTAATCCTAATAGATGAAAATTCTGTCTTACAGCTTCATATACATCATTATTTTCTTCCGCAATATCCTTTTCCTGATATTCAGGATAATTTTTACTAGGTCTAAATAAGTTCTTTTTATCTGGATAACTTATATTATCCATTTTATACAATCCAATTTGAATATCTTCCATACCTTATATCTCCTAAAGTTTTATCCAACTTCCAAGTAAATAGTCATATTTTTCTGGTTCAAACTCTTCAAAACCACTTCCAGGATAAAAAGTTATCTCTCCAAAATAAACCTTTCCGTTTATTTCATAAAAATCTATTCTAACAAACTTTATATTTTCCGACAGTTTCTCGGCTAATTCAACCATCTCTGTGTAATTTTCAGGCTTTTTTATCTCCACTGGATTTCTAGGATAATGTCTTTCAAAAGGCATTGGTTTCCACTTATCATCATAAAAATTAACACATAAACCATCTTTCAAATTTCTATTAGAACAAACAAAGGAACATTTAACTTTTCCATTAAAACACATTAATTTATAATCTTTAAGCTCCGTTTTTGATTCATCTACCATATATTCTTCTGCTATAATTCTTGGTTTCACATTTTTATAAGGATATTCTCTTCCCACCTTATAAAAATTTTTCTTCATATTTTTAGATAGTTTCTTTCTTGCTGCAATAAAATCGAAAGTATCCTTATTATCACAAATCACTACACCTCCAGAATCATGTGTGCATTTTAAAACAAATTTATCCGGAAGTGCTGAAAAGTCTATTTCATCAAATGAATTCCATACTCCTAATAATGGTATTAGGTATTTTTCACCTATTATATCTTTTATATAACATCTTACATCATATTTATCTACTAATCTTGTCCGTTCATCAAAGTGTTCATTTAATTTTAACCACTGCAACTTTTCATTAAATCCTTGAGGATTTTTCCAGTTAATCTTATGACCAATTCTAATTTTATACATTCTACTAAGATAAATTTTATCTGGTACTATTTCCCCAATTTTATGTTTCAGCAAATAGTATTCTATTTTTTCAGGATGTTTAATATAATCTACAATTTTTTTCCCATAAGACTTCATTACTATTCTCCTCGTATTACTATATTTTTCATTTCTTTGTAAACTTTAAGTATAATATTTGAACATATCTTTCTGCATTTTCTTTAATAATTATTTTCATATCAGGGAAAAGAGATAATACTCCAAAATATACTATAATACAAATTATGATAGATATAATTTCATATATCACCCCAGTGCCACAAATAAATCGTAGACTAACTGATGTTGCAATCATGGCTATACACGCAATTAATACAGGATATATGTTTTTTATAACTTTAATAAACGAAATTTTTGCAACTATATACACCGCAGTAAACTGAATTAAATACATTAAAAAACTAATCATGCACTGCGACAGACAAAGCATTTTGAAACCTTGTTTTGCTCCAAAAATCAATGTAGGAATCAAACATGTTAAATAAATCATTTGTACCAAAAATGAAACTTTCGGCTTTCCAAGTGCTCTATATACTTCACTATTAAAGTTATTGAAAATAACTGATAAAGCACTAACAAATCCCCACATACCAATAAATATTGTTGCTTCTTTCCATTGACTCCCTAGTAAAATGCTGGTTATTAAGTCTCTGTATAAAAATATTCCTATGCCCATCGGAATAACAATAATACTCACCATCTTTTGAAAATGATAAAACATTTTTTTAAACTCTATTTTATCATCTTGTAATCGAGATAATGCTGAAAATAATACCGGTGTAACTGCACTCGTTATTAATGTAATAAACTGATTAACTGTAGAAATAGAAGTTTTATACAATCCAACATAATATGTACTTAAATACACTCCCACAAGAAAAGTTCCCATATAAGATGTTAACCAAATGGAAATCTGTTCTAGTAATGTCCACATGCTAAAAGACAACATTTCTCGTAATTTTCTTATATCAAAAAATAGATTGGGTTTCCATTTTGATCTACTTGTTAAAATAACTGCATTCACAATGTTTAAAACTAATGTTCCTATTATTAATGCCCAATAGCTTCTAAGAAAATATGCTAATGGTACTGTAACAAAAATTGGTACTGATACTCCAACCATTCTTACAAAAAATAAGGTCTTAAAGTTAAATTCTCTTTTATATAAAGCTGTTTGTATACTTGAAAATGATGTTACTGGCAAAACTGCAGATGCAATTGCCAAAACATTTCCTTTTCCCGGACTTCCAACTAAAACAGCTAAATAGTCTCTAAAAGAAAAAATTAATATCCATAAAAAAAGAGAAATACCTAAATTTGTCCAAAACGCAACTGTGGTACTTTGATATTTATCTTTTTCATCACTAAAATCGTGTTGAATTAAATACTTTTGAAAACCTGCATCTGTAAACATATCAGCAAAACTGATTATCACATTTACAGTTGCTACTACCCCAAAAGCTTCTGGCGTCAATAATCTTGCTAATATCATGCTTGATACAGGTGCAATTAATTTTGCTAATAATTCTGAAATAGCAGACCACTTTGTTGCTGTGCCAATTGTCTTTTTTAAATCATTTTGCATACATCTTCATCCCTTAAATATTATTTTTTTTATTAACATTCAAACTCATAAGAATAATTGCACCCATTATAGCCATTAAATAAATTTCCATATATGCATAAAACCTAATTGTTTCAACTTCAAAAACCAGGCAATATAAAATCAGAAGGAATACTAATCTAATTAAAAAATTAGTATTTTTGTTTTTATATGATTTATATAATATAAAAACATAATACCAATAATAAGTTACAAATCCTACGATACCCAAATCAGCTAAAATCTCACCATAATTAGTATGTGAATATACAATAGTTCTAAAATTTAATTCACTGTACTGTGCGTATCTAAATGCATCAATTCCCCATCCTAATAAGGGTTTAGAATGAAATAAAGTCATTGCATTTACCAGATATGTTGATCTGTCTATTGTACTCATATCCGAACTATTAAGTCCCATAAATGCTTGTTGCAATCGTTCACCAAAAATTGCATTCAGAAATGGTACATTAAATATTAAAACAAGAGTAACTAAAAACAGCATTATCAAAACCAATATATTATGTACACGTTTATTTAAAGAAGGTTCTGAAATCCCATATAATACTACAAAAAATGCTAGTACCATTAACGCACCTCTGGATCCTGTACAAATAACAGAAAAAATATTAATAATTATTACAATATAATTATATTTTTTCTTTTTTTCCATTTTATTAAGAATAAATGCGATAACCGCTGCAATTGCCGAAAGATGACCAATTTCATTACGCCACTGATTTGTTATACCACCATATCCAATACTTCCATAATTTTCAATTCCTGAAGTTAATAATGCCAATATAGCCATGATGGTAATTGCCGTAATCCACATTTTTAAAAAAGAAACAACTTTTTCCCACGAATTGATATATATACAAATACATAACAATATCGGAAGTATACGAAACATCGCTGTAAAAAATGGAGAATTGGATGTATCCTCATACGACCATTTCAAAGATAACACAGCTAAAATAACAAATAGCAAATACCACACAAAAATATACTTTATATTTCTAATTTGAATTTCACTTAATTTATATCTTTTCATCAACGTAAAACCTGTCGCTACAACAACCAATAAAACAGATCCATCACGAAAAGTTACATTCCAATTAAATGAACTAATAATTATAAAATGAAAGCACAACATAACTCCTAACAAATCCCATTTTTTATTAAATATTGATATATTCATCTATAATTACTCCCTATTCTGTTAAGGAACATAGCATTTCGTTCCATTGCTTTAGTATATAATCAATTGAACATTTCATAGTTATTGATTTTCTTGCATTTAATCCAAATTTTTCTGTTTCCTTTGGATTTTCTATAAAATATTCTATTGCTTCTTTCATTTTTTCAACATCACCTGTTGGTACTAACAATCCGTTTTCATAAGAACGAATTAATTCTTTCGGTCCTGTTTTACAATCAGTTGATATACATGGTAATCCACATGCCATAGCTTCTATTAAAGCATTTGGCATTCCTTCATAATCCGAAGATAATATAAATGCATCTGCTTTCATCAATACATCTTTCATATTATTACTTCGTCCCATCAACTTTATTCTATTCTCTAATCCTTTTTCTATAATTAAGTTTTTTAAATCTTCATCCAGCGGGCCTTCCCCATATATCTCCAAATATACATTTTGATTCTCTAATTTTTCCCATACATTAACAAGCATTTTTTGATTTTTTTGTTCACTTAATCTTCCGGCTGTCATAAAATGTTCTGCCTTTTTATATGTGCATTCTGTTAAAAGATATTCTGATTCTATTGGATTATAAATTATCCTATTTAAAACTCTACTTGAATTGAAATATAATTTTTGTTCTTCTGTTTGAAAAATACATCCGTCAGCGTGATCAACCAACCAATCTCTCAATATTCTATTTTTCTTTTTTGCTGGATATCTCCAAGGATTATTTCTAACAGTATTTAAAAACTTAGAATTACTAAATCGTGTTGCTAAAAATGAATCTTCTGCCTGAGTTGGGGAAAATGGTATTACAACATCAAATCTATATTTTTTCACTAAATCTCTAAGTATTTTTACTCTAATAATTTTGTTTTTATGTGTACAATTGCAATCAATTAACTTTACGTTATTAGAAATCAAATATTCATTCTCAACTCTTTTATATACAAGAATATATGTATCATAACAATATTTATCAGAAAGTCCTGATGCGATTCTTGCAACGGCACGTTCCGCTCCTCCTCCACCTAAAGTTGGTATAATAAACGCTATTTTCATTTTTTACCTCAATCTATTATTTAGTCTATATTTATAAATAATCCAGATTATAAATATACTATCTAAAAGTTTACCTATTTTGTTGTCTCAATTTAATTTCATTTTATATCTGTTAATATAAACACTTATTATTTTTCACTATTTTAAAAATAAATTTTCCCACTGTTCTACAATTTTTTCTATTGAAAACCTTTCCGATTTAGCTGCTGCATTTTTTCCCATCATTTGTCTTGCGGAATAGTTGTCAGAAATTTTCTTCATTGCCATAGAAAACTCACGTACATTAAATTGAGGAACAATGATTCCTTCTATATTATTATCCACTAATGGCTTAATAGCTGTAATATCAAAAGAAATTATTGGTAATCCGCATTCTAATGCTTCTAAGACTACCATGGGCATACCTTCCCACCTAGACGATAACAACAAAGCTGATGCCGTCAACATTTTATTATTTATATTATCTGTTACTCCTCTTAATATAACACGATCTTCTAATTTTTTTATTTTAATCAGTTCTTGAAGCTTAATTTTATCTGGACCATCTCCATATATATCTAATACCCAGTCTTCGTTATGCTGTGCAAATATTTCAAACGCTTCAATCAATAAATCAAAACCTTTAGCAGTACGTAATCCTCCTACCCCAATAAATCTTTTTTGTATCAATTTAGATTTTTCTTTCGAAACAAAACTTCTAGGATTATATATAGTTGTTGTTCTAATTTTTTTCTTTTTACGATACATCTCTTCATCATGTTCATTTAATACAACATACTCTGACAATCTAGGTATGTACTTTTCAAATAAATAATCCTGATTCCAATAATAATTTTTCTGAGGATTTTCAAGATATGCCTCATATGAATTATGTTGCCAACCAATTGTTTTACAATTCACCTGTTCAGAAATACTTCCTAAAATATATGCCGGCTTTCCTTGAACGCCAATCACTACATCAAAATTATTTTCTATAATATACTGTGACCATTGTTTTTTTAATTTTGAAGGAATATAAACAAACTCCCACAAAAAATCAATTCCTATCTTCCCCAAAAAACCTGTCTTTTGATTTACTTTATGTAAGAAACGTCTAAAATAACATTTAGAATATATATTCTTCATATGATTTACGTTTATTTTATCAGATAAATTATACTTTTTACGATTCTCATTCTCCTTATTTTCTAATGTTACAATTGTAATATCATACTTGTCAGCCAAAGCATTAGCAAGCACTGAGAGAACTCTACTTACACCCCCATCACCATATATTGTTGTAGTAAAAAAACAAATCTTCATTTTTGACACCTCTTAACTAAAACTGGTATTTTTCTATCTCTCACAATATTTTATTGCTTCGATAAACCCCTGATACATTTTATCTATACTAATTTCTTCATTATAAATACGTAAAGC